>OIMK01000287.1_pt1 | contig 7982 bp, 10 predicted proteins | sample 1584841 | NCBI WGS metagenome assembly OIMK01 (sample SAMN02674597, study PRJEB24791) | human gut metagenome, SKBSTL013 | isolation source: stool | host: Homo sapiens | place: USA | reverse complement strand
CAAACCTCGTGGACAAGTAGAGGAAGTGTTCAAGGGGAATGTTACCGAATGCACATGGGACGGCGTACCTGTTCGTGTCAATGAGTATAAGGAACGTATAAATGCCGAAATCATTGATGAGAACCTTTTCAAGATGCTAACCAATACCGAGTATTTCCTATCGTTAAAACAAGATGTTCAACGTGAAGTGTTAATGTCCATTGCCGGAGCCAAAACAGACAACGAATTGGCGCAGGGAAATGCAGAATTTACCGCTCTCGTAGACATGTTGAGTGGCAAATCATTGGCGGATTATCGTCGGCAGATTGCCGCAGAGAAAAAACGTCTAAAAATGCAAGCGGATGAAATCAAGCCACGTATCGACCAAACGGACAAGATGAAACCAGAAGCCGAGGATTGGAACTCATTGGAAGAAATGCTCACCGACAAAAAGAAAGAGCTGGAAGAAATAAACGAACTTCTGCATTCTGAAGATGCTCGCAAGCAATCTGCCATCGATAAAAAAGCTGCGCTGAACCGTGAAAAACGGCAAATCGAACAGCAACAGAAGGATATTCTTGCCGCAGAAAGGAGAAGTCGTCAGGAGGAAGCCGATAAGCAGAACGAAACACGTAATGAAATCGAGAAAGAGTTGAAGAATATTCATTCCGAACGATCGGATTGCAATATAGACATTACCCGTGCAAAAGAACGCATCAAGTATTTGAACGAAGAAATAACTGGAACAACAAGCAGACTTGAAGAATTACGTTCCGAATGGGCATCCATTCGTGCCACACAGTACACCGGTGATAATATCTGTCCTCATTGCGGTCAGCCTTTACCCGACAATATGATACAAGACGCTCTCCAAAAGTTTGAAGAATATAAACAAAACAGGATCAAAGAGAATCAATCACGTGGAAAATCCCTGTCGGCACAAGTCGAATCATACCGAGAGGAATTAAACAGGCATAATGAAGAACTTGTTGAGCATTCCAAAAAGATTACTGCCATTGACGAATGTATTGCAGGGCTGTATGATCGTCTGAAATCCACCCCGAAAGCAGCACCGTCCGCCATCAACGAAAACGAGCTGCCTGCGTATGCAGCAAACCTAAAACGTTTGGATGAGATAGAAAAAGAAATAGCAAATATCACATATACTCAGACAGATACCGAACTGTCCGAACGTGCCGAGTTGGTGAAATCTGCTATTAAGAACTTGGAAATCCAACTAAACAACCGTACCATTATCGCCAACTATGATAAAGAAATAGAGCGTCTTGAAAAGGAAGGTCGTGAACTCGCACAGAAGATAGCCGACATAGAGAAACGTGAATATATAGCTGCTAAGTTTGCCAAAGCTCGCATTGATGATTGTGAGAGCCGTTTGAACTCGCTGTTTGGCATGGTACACTGGAAACTTTTCGATACCACTCTTGACGGAAACGAATACGAAGTATGTATCCCTATAATTGATGGTGTGTCCTATGGTACGTGCAATACAGCAAAGCAAGTGAACGCAGGTATTGACATCACCAACACATTGGCAAGGCATTACGAAGTCTATGCTCCAATGTTCATTGACCGTGCCGAAAGCGTGAATACATTCATTGCTTCCAACGCACAAATGATATTCTTGCAGGTTACAACAGACAGTCAACTAACAGTAAAATAAATAGTTAAATCTTTAATTATTAGAATTATGAACGAAAGACAAATCGCACCGGTTACACATCAAAGTAACGTTCCTGCTGGCATCAACTTCTTTGACCCGACAACCATTGAAACGCTCAACCGTTTCTCCACCATGTTTGCCAATTCCAGTCTTGTACCCGAAAGTTACCGCATTGGCGGTATTGTTGGCGGTAAGACCGGAGAAGGACCTAAAAAAACGGTCTCTGAAGCCGAAGCAGTAGCCAACTGCGTAATCGCATTCGATGTGGCCACACGCATTGGAGCATCCCCTCTTATGGTAATGCAGAACTTGTACATTGTATATGGTCGCCCATCTTGGTCGTCCAAGTTCCTAATTGCCACTATCAATACTTGTGGACGCTTTGAACCACTGAAGTTTGAATTGACATCAAATGGAGTTTGCAATAACGGTGTGGCAAATGTCAAGTGTGTGGCATGGACTACTCCTAAAGGTGTTACGCATGATGAGAACGGAAAACCGGTTACATCAAAATCACCACTTGCCTTACGTGGTACAGCCGTTACCATACAAATGGCGATTGATGAGGGTTGGTATAGCAAAAACGGCAGCAAGTGGCGTACTATGCCCGAACAGATGTTACGTTACCGTGCCGCCTCGTTCTGGTGCTCTACATACTCACCGGAACTGTCAATGGGTATGCGTACCGTTGAAGAAAATGTAGAGGACGCTGATTATGTCGATGTTACAGAACAGGTTGCGAAAGAAATTTCCACGCAAGCCAACAAAGGCACTATCAGTTTTGATGATGCAGTAGCTCCGGTTTCCAATGAAGTTCCGGCAGGTGTTGACCCTGAAACAGGAGAAATTAAAGAGACCCAAGGTGAAACAAGTACCGAAAACCAAGCCTCAACCGAGGATGATGGACCGGGCTATTAATCCTATTTGAAATGAAACTTCATGTGTTAGGTTCTTCATCATCAGGCAACTGTTACCTCTTCCAGTCTGAAAAGACTGGTGAGGTACTTGCAGTGGAAGCCGGAGTTAAGTTCAACAAAGTAAAAAAGGTTCTTGACTTCAATCTAAACAGCATTGTTGGTTGTATCGTCAGCCATGAGCATGGCGACCATGCCAAATGTGTGGGCGATTTTATAAACGCCTGCATACCTTGCTATATGAGTCAAGGCACAAAACATGCGCTTGGTTTCTCTTCCAGCTATTGGGCAAAAGGGCTGTTGCCATTCGAACAAGTTGTGATAAATGGATTTAGAGTGATACCGTTCCCTGTACAACATGATGCTGCGGAACCTTACGGATACCTCATCCGTCATGAAGAGTGCGGAACAGTGCTGTTTGCCACAGACACCTATTTCCTAAAATACAAATTTCCCGGTCTTAACAATGTAATGTTGGAGTGCAATTATAGCAAGGAAATTCTTGATGCAAATTTCACTGCCGGGCGCATTGACAAGAAACGCTACGAACGCACCATTAAGTCGCATATGTCCTATGATAACTGTCTCCTCACATTGCAAGCCAATGACCTGTCTCAAGTATGCAACATTCTACTCCTGCATCTGTCCGACAATAACAGCAATGCTACGGAGTTTATCCATGGAATAGAAAGATTATATCCAGAGATAGAAATAACAGCCGCTACAAATGGGCTTTCGTTAACATTTAACAAGAATCCCTATTAGCATTTGTGATTATGAGGAAAAATAATAGTAACCAGTAAATAAAGTAATATGAGAATCTATTTTGATATAATATTTATTGTTTTGAATATCATCATTTTTGCTGTTAACTTTCATTTTGCTTTAGAATCCAAATCCTCTAAAGCATATACGTATGCCATTTTAGGAATGAGTTTTGCCATTGCAGCCATCATTCTACTTCTATCTGCGGATTTAAATCAAGAATCATAATGAAAAAATCAGTTGAAAATACTCAATACAAAACTGAGAATTGTAGACCAAACAATAGTGATCTATCATTTTAATAAAAATAAAAACAATGAGAAAAATTGAAATCGTTGAACATGTTATCAACAATACGACTATTAGTCGCTCACAGGCTATTCAAGCCGTAGATTGTGCTTTTGATGCTATTGAGAAAGCACTTTGTAAAGGTGAAAGTGTCTATATACGTGGTTTTGGCACTATCAAGACTTATATCACAAAAGAAAGGAAAGCCCGTAATATCTACAAGAGAACAACGGTAATCATTCCGGCAAGACGAACAGTAAAACTTGTAGTCAGTAAACAACTCAAAGAAAAAATGAACTCATGATGCACACGTGGTTTGAATGTAAAATCCGTTACGAAAAGGTAATGGAAAACGGCATGAACAAAAAAGTAACAGAACCCTATCTGGTTGACGCGCTCAGCTTCACGGAAGCGGAAGCACGCATCATTGAAGAAATGACACCCTTTATTTCCGGTGAGTTTACAGTTTCCGACATTAAACGTGCCAACTATAGCGAGCTCTTTCCCTGTGAGGAAGACAGTGCCGACCGCTGGTTCAAGTGCAAGCTGGTTTTCATTACATTGGACGAGAAAAGCGGTGCTGAGAAAAAAACGTCTACCCAGGTATTGGTGCAGGCAGCCGACTTGCGTGATGCAGTAAATAAACTGGATGAGGGTATGAAAGGCACAATGGCCGACTACCAAATTGCATCGGTAGCGGAAACTGCCATTATGGATGTCTATCCATATGCCGCAGATGAGTCCATTACGGATACCATCAGTGAAAATGCCAATTCGCCTGTTGTACGAAATTTCATACAATCTCTCCCCGAAGGTTTCAGGACAACGATAACCGTTGGTGGGAAAAAAGTTGTAGTAGACAAGACCGGAAAAGACACCATTGTTACACCCGAAAAGCAAAGCGACAATGACACTTGAGGAAATGCTTCAAATGGAAAGGAAACGAAAAAAGAAGCAAAAATATGACGATGAGGAACATCGCATACAATGCTCTTGCGTAAAGTGGTTCAATTTGAAGTATCCGAAGTTAAAAGGCCGGTTGTTTGCTGTGCCGAACGGAGGAAGACGTGATACTGTTACAGGTGGCAAATTGAAAGCTGAGGGCGTAACAGCCGGTGTATCCGATTTGATTCTGTTGAAAAGCAATCGTGATTATGGTGCGCTGCTCATTGAAATGAAAAAGAAAGGCGGCTATCAATCTCCATCACAAAAAGAATGGCAAAAGATAATATGTGAAAACGGAGAATACAAATATGTTCTGTGCTTTTCGCTGGATGATTTCATTCGTGAAGTGGATGATTATTTGAGAAATGAATTTTAAAAAAGTCAGATATGGCACGAACTTTTAAAAAAGGTCTTGACTATTTCCCTCTGGATATAGATATATTTAACGACCTTAAAATAAGAAAACTAATCAAGTATCAAGGTGGAAAAGCTATAACGGTATATGCTCTGCTGCTCTGCAATATCTACAAGAGTGGGTATTATATGAAGTGGGATAAAGAGTTGCCTTTCATTTGCTCGGAGCTTACGGGATTTGAGGAGGCATATATATCAGAAGTAATCAAAACCTGCCTGACACTGGGGTTGTTTTCAAAAGAATTGTTTGACGCTGAAAAAGTATTGACTTCTAAAGGTATTCAGGAAAGGTATAGTCGTATATGCGTACAGTGCCGTCGTGTTTGCTATATTGGGGATTATAACCTAATCGAGAAAAGAAAGCCCAAACAAACTGAAAAACTGCCACGAAAGAATGACAATCCACAAACGATACAAGGTAGTACAACAGTGCAAAACGAACTGCAATACGAGCCTTACTCCATGACTATCGATGAAGAAATTGCCGAACTGAAAAAAGACGAGTGTTGGCTTGACCAATTACAAGTGCTTCATGCAACGAATATTTCCTCTTTGCGCAGCAGTCTTGACGACTTCCGGGTGCAATGCCTGGCAGACGGGAAAGACCGGCATTCTTCCTTACAGGATGCCAAACAGCACTTCAACGCATGGTTGAGAATTGTAAATGATAAAAATAAAAGAAAAGATGATAAAGTTAGACCCGAAAGCAGAAATCAACGCAGAGGTAATCTTCTCAAATCTGATGAAGAGAAAACATATGGTAACTCGTTTTAGATTGCCATATACCGCCAAGCAAGTTTACGCTATGCTATATGAAGCGTGCCGGGTGGAAGTTGCTCATAGGCATAGGGAATTTAATGCCACCGAACAATACAAAAAGCACCTTTGGGACATTTCCAATTGGATTACATCGGAAGCCTCCACTTTCGGATTGTTCCTTTGCGGCGATGCCGGAAATGGGAAAACCACCATTCTGCGTGCATTGCAAAACCTTATAAACTACTTGCGCTCTGATGAGGGGTATAACAGCAATGCGGATGCATATCCGATACGCGGCTACATGATGGTATCGGCTAAAGAACTCGTCTTGCTGGCTAAAGCGTATAACAATCCCACACGCGACAACACCTCCGATGTGGCACGCTACAAAAGGCTGCGCCAAATCGAAATACTCGCAATCGACGAACTCGGCTCCGAACCGAAAGAAAGCATTCATTATGGCGATTACGTAACCGCCGCCATGGATATGCTGTCTTTCCGCTATGAAGAGCAGTTCTGTACGCTGGTCTCATCCAATCTTACGGCAAAAGAAATTGCAGAATATTACGACGAACGAATTGCAGACCGTTTCCGTGAAATGATGCTAATCATCAATTTCGGCAATGAGCAGTCATTCAGAAAACAGTAAACTAATTAAAAACATTATGACGATGAATACAGATTATAGTTATTGTTCGGGCGTTACCTGCTCAATCCGCAAGAGTTGCAAACGCTATTTACCCGATCCACCCGATACACGTTTGCAATGGGTATGGCCGGCATACAATCCGAACAGTCAAATGGGCACAGCTTTGACAGCAATGGCGGTGAATGGGATGCTCCCTACTCCAGCAGCGAGGGACTATCAACCCTCCGTTTCCCCACAAGCATTGAAAAGAAAAAATGGGAAAATGAGGACGGATGCTCTGTGCAACCTGCCGGTAATGTTAGGAGAGCATCATTCGCAGAACGGTGGAAAAACTTCCCAACTCAATCCCCTGTTTGTAGCCGAGATGATGGGATTTCCACCAGATTGGACGGTATTGCCTTTTCAAAGTGGCGGCAAGAATCGATAAAGGCATATGGCAATGCGATTGTCCCACAAGTAATGTATGAGATATTCCAAGCTATTCAAGAAACTTATAATCAATAATAACCATGGACAATTCAATTTATAAAAAATGCACAGAGTGCGGGCAAACAAAGCATATTTCAGAGTTCAGCAAATCATATCCTAACAGGTGTAAAACTTGTGTAGCAGAACACACGAGACAAATGAGAGCTGCTGAAAAACTTAAAGCTAAAGTAAAGGCTACCGGCGAGGTCATAGATGTTGAACCGTCAGGTACTATGCAGGTTTTATGCGGTTCATTCATAACGAAAGACGGTCGAAGAATGCCCGGAACAGCACTTGAATTTGAAAAAGCCATAGACTGGGAACAACGCAGATACGAGATTGCGAAAGAGATAATGAAAGGATTTTCAGCCAATTCACATAATCAGTGTGTGGATGCAAGTAGCGAAACGTTAGCCCAGTGGAGCATTAGCGGTGCTGATGCTCTTATTGCAGAATTGAAGAAAGGAGGTAAAGGATGAAAGTAATAGTTTCATTCAGTGGTGGCAAAGATAGTCTTGCATCACTTCTTTGGGTGCGTAATAACCTAACAAAAGATTTTATTACAGTATTTTGTGATACAGGTTGGGAACACCCATTGACCTATAAATATATCGAAGAAGTACAGGAACAACTGGGCTTAAATCTCATTACCGTCAAGTCAAAGAAGTTTAACGGCATGGTAGATTTGACAAAAAAGAAATCACGCTGGCCATCCTCGCAACGGAGATTCTGCACATCTGAATTGAAAACCATTCCGATGATTGACTACATACTCGATGAAGTAAACGATGATGTTCTGATTATACAAGGAATACGTGCTGCCGAGAGTGCCAAGCGTGCTGAAATGTCCAAGCAATGTACGTACTTCAAGTATTATGTGCAGCCATACGGTAAGGATAAGAATGGTAAGGACAAGTACCACACCTATCGTCGTAAAGATGTATTGGCATTTCGAAAGAAATATGCTGATGACCTATTGCGTCCTGTATTCGATTGGTCGGCACAACAAGTGATTGACTATATACTTGAAAATGAAATACAGCCTAATCCGCTCTACCGAATGGGCTACAAACGTGTTGGTTGCTTTCCTTGCGTGATGGCTTCACAACAAGACATTAGA
>OIMK01000284.1_pt1 | contig 8019 bp, 8 predicted proteins | sample 1584841 | NCBI WGS metagenome assembly OIMK01 (sample SAMN02674597, study PRJEB24791) | human gut metagenome, SKBSTL013 | isolation source: stool | host: Homo sapiens | place: USA | reverse complement strand
AGATAACGGACATTGTTGATAAAGTCATAATTCACTTCGTATACATCATCATACTGTTGAGGACTGAGTTTCAACTCATATGCCATACGGTCGGTAAGGAAACGCGTGTTCTGTCTCATCTTGCTGATACTCATTGCTCCCAACGCGGGAACCGACATGCCCAGCATCATAATCATTATCCATAGTGTGGTCCATTTCTTCATAATCATACCGTTTTTAGTTTGTTAATTCTTATGGCACAAAAATAGGGGAAATCCCTTTCCCCCACAATTGAAACTCCCCATTTATTCATAGGGTTTTTCCTATATTTGATAGGGAAAACTCCCGTCAGGCAAGACGGATCCCCCCTTCTTCCAGCACTATCAAACGCTTTTTATACAAATCGCCAACTGCTTTTTTGAATGTCTTCTTGCTCACGCCAAAAGCACTATAGATTTCTTCTGCCGCACTCTTGTCATTCAACGGAGTAAAACCATCATTATCTTTAATATATTTCAATAAGACTTCCGAAAAATCTTCCACCTTCTTCACACCGTCCTGTTGCAACGCCAAATCTATCTTACCGTCTTCACGCACTTGTTTCACATAAGCCCGGAGCTGCATACCTGTCTCGACGGGCTGGAATATCTCATTCTGATAAAGCAATCCGCTGAACTTGTTCTCGACAATCGCTTTAAAACCCAAATCGGTTTTCTGCCATATCAAAATATTCACTTCCTGTCCCTGATGATAGTCAGGATGCTCTTTGGATAAGTAACGCTCTACCTTGGCGGAACCGACAATGCGATAGCTGTCTTCGTCTATATGTGCATGTATCACATACTTACGTCCTTGCTGCATCTTCATTTTCTGTTCGCGGAAAGGTACAAACAAGTCCTTCATCAGTCCCCAGTTCAGAAAAGCTCCAAATTCATTGACCCATGCCACCTCCAGACAAGCGAACTCACCTACCTGAACCAACGGTTGCAGGGTAGTGGCTATTAATCTCTCTTCGTTATCCAAATAGATAAACACATTGAGCACGTCATCCGGTTTGCAACCATCGGGCACGTAACGGGCCGGCAACAGTATTTCACCATCATCGTCTCCATCCAGATAGACTCCAAAGTCTACTTCTTTCACAACCTTTAATTGATTGTATTTTCCGAGTTTTACGTTCATTAGCTAAAATTTTTATCAAAGATAAAGAAAAAACCCTATCTTTACGTTCTAAACAATAGAAAACCCAATAAAGATTATGAATAATTTCATTTTTTACAACCCTACCCGACTCCTTTTCGGTAAAGGAATGATAAACCAACTGACTCAGCAAATTCCTGCCGACAAGCGTATCATGATTACCTTTGGAGGAGGAAGTGTCAAAACAAACGGAGTTTACGAACAGGTAACCCAAGCACTCGAAGGACGTGATTATACCGAGTTTTGGGGAATTGAGGCCAATCCCGATATAGACACACTGAAAAAGGCAATTGCCATAGGCAAGGAAAAGAATATAGATTTCCTGCTTGCCGTAGGCGGTGGTTCGGTCATTGATGGCACCAAACTGATTTCCGCAGGTATCCCATACGAGGGAGACGCCTGGGAACTGGTGAAAAAAGGAAGCTCACAAGTGACTATTCCATTGGGAACAGTGCTGACTATCCCTGCCACCGGTTCCGAAATGAACAACGGAGCCGTGATTTCACGCCGGGAAACTCATGAGAAGTATCCTTTTTATGCCGACTATCCCGTCTTTTCCATTCTCGACCCGACCGTCACTTTCTCTCTTCCCGATTTCCAGATTGCCTGTGGACTGGCTGACACTTTTGTTCATGTCATGGAACAATATATGACGAAAAGCAATGAATCATACCTGATGGATCGCTGGAGCGAAAGTATTTTGAGAACCCTCGTACAGATAGCCCCTCTCATCAAAGAGAACAAACAGGATTATCACTTGATGAGCGAATTCATGATGTCGGCTACCATGGCATTGAACGGTTTCATTGCCATGGGTGTATCCCAAGACTGGGCTACCCACATGATTGGCCATGAACTGACTGCCCTGCACGGCATGACCCACGGACAGACCCTTGCCATCGTATTTCCCGGAACACTACGCACACTTGCGGATAAAAAACGAGACAAGATACTACAATACGGAGAACGTATCTGGGGGGTGACTTCCGGTGTGCCGAGCGCACGTATCGCACTCACCATCGACAAAACCGAGGAATTCTTTAAAAGCCTGGGGCTGAAGACTCGTCTGGGCGAAGCCGGAATCGGTGACGATACCATCGAAGAAATTGCACGTCGCTTTGATGAGCGAGGTGCTGCATTCGGTGAAGACGGTGACGTGACGGGAGAAGTAGCTCGCCGGATTTTGCAGAATTGCAAATAATATTTCCAAAACATTTAATATTAGGAGGAAACAAATGATGAAAACAGTTATTCTTACTACCTTTTACAACAATGTGCAAGCGCACATGTTGCAAGACCTCTTGAGAAACGAAGGCATAGAGTCGATGCTCCAAGGAGAATTGTCCGCCCAAGTGATAGCCTCTTATATTCCGGGTCTGGGTATACAGGTTCTGGTCTTTGAAAAGGATTACGAACGGGCACGGGAAATTTTGAAAACCAGTTTTCCGGAGGAAGTAGAAGGATAACTTTCTCCCCTCTATATTCAAACTTTCTCATTTGCATCTTGTTATAGGGATTATTAAACCTAAACCCGAGATGTATATGAGAAAGTTTTTATTTTTACCTTTATTGTCATTACTCGCTTCGTGTGCAAAAGACGATGACTGTAGCCCTGCCAACGTCAATCCGGACAATCTAGTGTCTCCGGCACTTTATGCAACCCTCGAACAGCATAGCACCGACCCCTATACCGGACCGTTGGAAGTACTTCCCTGCCAACCCGATGGCAGTATCTATGTAGGCAACTATACTCCGACAGGACGGCAAGTCCCTTTCCCCGCTTACTATGCCATCAACAATGGTATCGGCCAGTCAAAGAATTATCCGTTAAGGCTTCCGGTAGGTACCTATAATATAATCTATTGGGGATACCCCAATTACTATAATACCACAGACGCTTACATAGCCGACCCTATCCTCATCGTTGGTGAAGAGCTGCACGGAACTTCTTTGGGACTGCGCAAGGTTCCTGCCGACACCGTCTGTTATCCGGTTCACGATTTAGTGTACGGCACTCAGAGCATAAACATAGGAGAAGAGGAGCTGCAGGCTCATTTGAGACGTGCTTCGGCAGCTTTGGAAGTCGTTGCCACGGAGACAAACGGCAATGCTTTCGGCAATGGCATTGATTCCATGTGGGTGTACATCGGAGGAATTTATAGTGATTTAAATTATTTCTCTGCGCAACCGGAAGGAACTTTCAAGACGGTTGAATTCGGCATGAGCCCCAGTACCGACCGTAAACAATGGAGCAAAGAATTCGTTTCTGTCTTTCCATCCGGCCCGACTCCGCCTTTCCAGATATTTGTCCGAATGAAAAACGGTAAAGTCAAACGGTATCAGCAGAAACTGTCCACCCAACTCACCGCAGGCACCAAAACCACCATCAATCTAAGCATGGACGGAGTTTTGCTGGAAGAAGGAAATACAGGCGGATTCCAAGTTGATAAATGGAAAGAGCAGAACGAAAATATCCATATACCATTACGCTAACGGTCTATGGATATCCTGCCGTCAACCATGTGAATAGTACGGTCGGTCAATTTGGCAAGCGTCTCATCATGGGTAACTATAACAAAAGTCTGCCCTAACTTATCCCGCAAATCAAAAAACAACTGATGAAGTTCTTCTTTGTTACGAGTATCCAGACTGCCCGACGGTTCATCTGCAAGGATAACCGCCGGGCTGTTTATCAATGCGCGCGCCACAGCAACGCGCTGCTTCTCTCCTCCCGACAGCTCCGCCGGCTTATGAGAAGCTCGTTCGGCAAGCCCCAGAAAATCCAATGTTTCTTTGGCACGCTTCATCGCATCTCCCGAAGAAGCTCCGGATATGAATGCCGGTATCATCACATTCTCCAATGCTGTAAATTCCGGCAATAACTGATGAAACTGAAAAACAAAGCCTATCTGCTGATTGCGAAAAGCCGACAGTTCTTTTTCCTTCAACCGGTTAACCTCCGTACCATTCAGTATCACCGTACCTGCATCCGCCTTGTCCAATGTTCCCATTATCTGAAGCAGCGTCGTTTTTCCGGCTCCGCTGGGTCCCACAATACTGACTATTTCGCCTTTTCCTATCAGCAAATCTATTCCTTTCAGCACTTGCAACGTGCCAAAGCTCTTGGTTATTCCACTTAATTCTATCATAATTACAATTTTCTTATCACATACTCTGCCAAGTAACATCCAAACACGGCAGGCATATAACTCACTGTTCCGGCTGTGGATTTCTTGTTCTTTTCATCATCCACCAAAATAACCGCATCCGCATTTGCCTGCTCTGTACTGAAAACAACCGGTAACTTGCGCTTCATACCCATTTTCTGCAAGCGCTTGCGCACAGCCTTACTTAAACCGCAATGATAAGTTTCCCACAAATCAGCAAATCTGATTTGGGTTATATCCGATTTCGCACCCGCTCCCATACTGCTCACAATAGGCAGATGACGTTGAAGCGCATTATATATAAGGTAACATTTGGGAGCTACCGTATCAATAGCATCAATCACAAAATCAAACTCAGCACTATCCAGCAATTCCGGAATGCGTTCATCTTTCAAATATTCCGACAACACATTCAGTTTCAAATCGGGATTGATATCTTTGAAACGCTCTGCCAATACTTCCGCCTTCGGCCGTCCCAGTGTGGAATGCAAAGCCGGCAACTGGCGGTTGATATTGCTTGGCTGCACCGTGTCGGCATCCACAATCGTCATTTGTCCCACACCGGCACGACAAATCATTTCGGCAGCATACGCTCCTACTCCTCCCAAACCCACAACAAGCACATGGGAATTTCGCAAACGTAGCATCTTATCCTCTCCCAGCAACAATTCCGTGCGTTGCTGCCATTCCGTATCAGTTCCGTTCATCACCTTTCTTAAACCATTTATAAAACCACTTACCAACATTATCATACATCCGGGTCTCCGACTGTCCGCGCGGATCGGAGAAAGACACAATCTCCTGCGGATCGCCCAGCTGATCGGGATATATGATTAACAAGCTGGCATCTGCAAAATATTTACTAACCTGAGACGGCAACCGCTCAAAAGAAGTCTGATAAGATATAGAACCCTTACGAGCCGAAACAACGACAAATAAATGGCCAAAATTAACCTGACCGGCCAGCAACAGTAAATCATCCCACTCCTCTAATACAGAAAACTCCGTAAATGTATTTGCTTCCTGCTTCTCTACCACCGCACGCAAGTGTCTCAGGGTATCCTCCGTTGCAAAAAAATGTACACGGCATCCCAGTAACTTACCCATACGGCACAACTGCACCACCCATTTCATGAATCCAACCTCATATTCTGCTTTTTCGGGTACAGCCACTACAATACGCCTAAGCGTATTAACCGGCATCAACAGCTTGGCAATCATAATTTGCCGGTGAGTGCCTTTCAACAAATTCTCCGTCATTGTACCAAAGAATGAATCCATCAGATTAGTCTTTCGGTGCAAACCGATAACCACATCCGTCACCGCATATTCCTTCAGCGTATGAATAATGCCTTGTGCAATATTCAAATCATAACGGAGCACCGTCTTGACCGAAGCATCGGCAGCAGCAGCAACCATTGCCGTACGTTCCAGATTCCGTTTACCTATCAGTTCCTTCGTTTCCGAAGCGTTATTATCATTTATCACACTAAGAGCCACCAACGGTTCCTTCTGTTTAGGATGCCTCATCATCAGCGCCATTCCCACCAATCCTTCTATCGTATCAGGGTTTGCCACAGGTATGAGAATCCGTTCTTGCTCCTTATTATTTTTATCATCATTGCCGGTCAGGTTTTCTTGTGTAACCATCCGGCGCGCTGCCCTCTCCGTCGCAACCGAACTGATGATGCAGGTAAACAATATCATTACCACCGTTCCGTTTAACACATCATCATTCAATAAGCGCTCTCCGTTTTCCATGATAATTTCATGTCCAATCAACACGGCTGCCAACGTAGCTGCCGCCTGCGCGTTACTCAATCCGAATATCAGACTGCGTTCCACCTTCTGCATGCCATATATTTTTTGAGTAATCCATGCCGCAAGCCATTTGCTGAATGTAGCAACCACTGTCATGACAACCGCCACCTTAAGTGCTTCACCCTGCGTAAACAGACAGCGTACATCAATAATCATTCCTACACCAATCAAAAAATAAGGAATGAAAAGCGCATTACCTACAAACTCCAACCGATTCATCAACGGAGAAACATGAGGAACAAAACGGTTCAGTACCAAACCGGCAAGAAAAGCACCCAAAATACCTTCCATTCCTACCAGTTCCATCAGTCCACCCCCTAAGAACACCATAGCCAAGACAAAGACAAACTGCATTACCGCATCCTCGTATGTTCTGAAAAACCACCGACTGATGCGAGGCATAAGAAAAATAATCAAGCCGAACAATGCAAGAACCTTTCCCAGCAAAATGGCCCAAAACAATCCTCCCACATCCTCTCCTTTATACATACCTCCAATCACGGCAAGCACCATCAAGGCCAATACGACAGTCACCGCCGTTCCCCCAATCGTTATGCTCACCGTACGCTGCCGGGACAAACCGTAACGACTGATAATGGGATAAGCTATCAAAGTATGACTGGCATACATACTGGCCAACAGGATGGAAGTGACAAGTCCGTAATCCAATAAACTCATACTGCTCCATATACCAAGCGCCATCGGTATCAGGAAAGTGAACAGCCCAAAGACCAATCCCTTTGTTTTGTTCTTTTTAAAGTCATCCATATCCATCTCCAGCCCCGCCAGAAACATGATATAATACAATCCCACTTTTCCGAATAACTCGAAACTGCTATCTCGCTCCAAAATATTAAAACCATATTTGCCAACCAATACACCGGCAAGAATCATACCGATGATATGAGGAATGCGCAAACGCCCCAATATCATGGGAGCAAACAAGATAATAATAAGTACCAGGAAGAATATCCAAGTAGGGTCAGTAACCGGAAAATGAATATTTAAACCGAATAATTCCATTGCTTTTATTTGAGGGTTATACCATAATATCGACAAAATTACGAAAAAAGTTTCTTTTTTACTGATTTATATTCCAAAATGTTCTAATTTTGCAATCTGAACCTGCTCGCTTGGCAGGTAAACAGATTAAGTATTACTAATTTATAAAATAAAAAAGCAAAATGAAAGTAGCAATTGTTGGTGCGAGCGGAGCTGTAGGACAAGAGTTCCTGCGTGTGCTCGATGAAAGAAACTTCCCGTTGGATGAGTTGATGTTGTTCGGTTCTTCACGCAGTGCAGGACGAAAATACACTTTCCGCGGTAAAGAGATAGAAGTAAAACTCCTTCAGCACAACGATGACTTTAAAGGTGTTGACATCGCTTTCACATCGGCAGGTGCCGGAACCACAAAAGAATTTTGTGAAACCATCACCAAACATGGCGCCGTATTAATCGACAATTCCAGCGCATACCGTATGGATGAAGATGTACCCTTGGTTGTGCCAGAAGTGAACCCGGAAGACGCATTAAACCGTCCACGCAATGTGATAGCCAATCCCAATTGTACAACAATCCAAATGGTAGTCGCCCTGAAAGCCATCGAAAACCACATTGACCAGATCGTCCGTCTTTCCCACTCCGTCGGCCTGAGTCGGCAGGAAGTTCTGGATATGGTCAGATTTGCCATGGAGGATTGAACATGAACGCATTGGAAATACGGGATTTAACCAAGCATTACGCCGGTTTTTCCCTGGATCATCTGAACCTGACCCTGCCCTGGGGCTGCATTATGGGGCTTGTGGGGGAAAACGGCGCAGGAAAAAGCACCACCATCAAGCTGATTCTCAAT
>OIMK01000274.1_pt1 | contig 8104 bp, 8 predicted proteins | sample 1584841 | NCBI WGS metagenome assembly OIMK01 (sample SAMN02674597, study PRJEB24791) | human gut metagenome, SKBSTL013 | isolation source: stool | host: Homo sapiens | place: USA | reverse complement strand
GCGTGTTTTGACTTGAATGCATCTCGCCCCATCGCCAAAGGCGATTTGAAATGGCGAGATGCGTTGCTGGTCGCACATCGTGTGAACAGTAACATTATGGCTGGCAACGTAATAAAAAAGAATTCTTCAGAAACACTTGACTGTCAATCTGCTGTATGATTTAATGGAATAAGCAGTTAAGTTGGGCAAAATGCATAACGGTTCGCTGATTGGCCTGGGAGGAGAAGATTATGGCTGCTACTATTCGCGATATCAAGAAAAGGACAGGATTGTCCCTTGCAACGATATCGAAGTATTTGAATGGCGGTAATGTATTGCCGGAAAATCGTATCTTGATTGAGGAGGCAATCAACGAACTGCATTATGAAGTGAACGAGCTCGCAAGAGGGCTTGTTACCCACAAGACAAAGACAATTGGAGTTCTGGTCTATGATATACAGTGTCTTTTTGTAGGAAGTATGCTGCATTATCTGGGAATGGAACTTCATAAAAAGGGATATGGAATGTTGATCTGTGATTCCTGTAATGACGAGAAGCTACAGAAAGAAAATTTGCAGTTTCTTCTTAGCAGGAAAGTGGATGGAATATTGGTATTTGCTGTAGGAATGCATGGAAAGTTTCTTCATGCTGCGAAAAAAGCAAATGTTCCGGTTGTTCTGGTTGACAGATCATTCCAGGATGAAGAATATGATTGCGTTGAGGTTGATAACCGGACAGCAATCTATCGTGCAACGAATAAATTAATTGAGAACCATCACAAGAAAATAGCTGTGATTGCCTCTAATATTGAATATACCGGAAGGGAACGTGTGAAAGGATATTCTGATGCGATGAACCAGGCAGGACTGGAGATTCCAAAAGAATACTGTAAGCTGGGAAGGCATTCTTTTGAACATGGGTACAGAGGAATGAAAGAACTGTTGGAGCTTGAAGACCGTCCGACCGGTGTGATCTTAGGAAACTATAACACCATGCTTGGTGGAATTATGGCATTGAACGAATCAGGACTCTCCTGTCCGCAAGATGTCTCGCTCATCGGAGTGGATAATCTTCCGATGACCCAGGTGCTGCGCCCTAAATTATGGCTGATTGTCCAGCCAATGGAAACGATGTGCGAGAAGGCTGTAGCTATGCTCCTGGAGCGAGTAAATGGAGAGCAAAACGGTATGCCGGTAAAAATTAGTTTCAGTACCTCTGTAAGAGAGGGAGACTCAATACGAGACCTTGGATAGTGCATAAGCAAAATGCACAGAAAAGCGTGGTTTTTGTTGTGAGAATGGATAAAAATATAGTGAAAACAAACAAAAACGAACCGTTTCGCTCTAAAAACGGTGGGAAATCTTGACAAAACGTGGAGACAAAGCTATAATTTATTCATGTATCAAGGTGTGCGGGGAAATCGAAAACACACTTTGAAAAACAAAAAAATCTTAAAGCTTTGAAAGCGAACCGTTACGCTGAGGTTAAGAGGAATGGGGGTATCGTAAGAGTTAATCGACAATCCAGTCAACACCAGCAAAGTAAAAGATGGGAGGAAGAAAATTGGAAAAAATTAAACAAAATCCTTTTGTAAAAAAGGTAGGATTTAACAGAATTGTTTTGTGCTGTGTCCTTCTTCTGATGTACGGACTCTTCTGTGCACTGACCGGAGGAAGCTTCGCAGGAATGAACCGAATCATGAGCGCACTCAATTATGCTTATTTCCTTGGATTTTTATCACTGGGTGTTACATTTGTAATTGCTACAGGACAGATCGACTTCTCTATTGGACCGGTTATGTTCTGTTGTGCACTTATCTCAGGTTATACACTGACAACACATGGAATTTCCATGCCGGTTGCAATCCTGATCAGTATCCTTGTGGGATTTGCTTTTGGTCTCTTTAATGGATACCTGGTAGCTTACTGGTCAGTACCTTCATTCATCACTTCAATGGCAAGTATGAATATCGCAAAAGGTCTTGCATCAGTTTACACAAAGACACAGTCAGTCAGCTGGCCGCAGGCAGCAGATCCGGACAACGGATGGTTCAGAAATCTTGTGACATATAACGGATTCCCGGTTGGACTTGTTATTCTTCTGGTAGTTGCAGTTGTCTGTGCGATTATCCTGAACAAGACAAGAATCGGACGTTACATCCTTTGCCTTGGTAGTAACAAAGAAGCTGTTAGACTTTCAGGTGTAGATGTTAAGAAATGGGAAATGCTTGCATTCATTATCTGTGGAGTTCTCGTTGGAATGGGCGCTATCTTCTATGTATCTGCATATACAACAGTACAGCCTGGTTATGGAGATCAGTACAACAACGAAGCAATCGCCGGATGTGTAATGGGTGGTACATCCATGGCAGGTGGACTTGCATCCATCAGCGGTACAATCATTGGTGTATTTATCATCGCTCTTCTTCAGGAAGGAATTCTGGCTCTTGGCTTTACAAAAGATTATCAGCTTATCATTACAGGTGTTATTGTTATCGTCGCAGTATTCAGTGACGTACTTGCAAGACGCAGAAAGAACTAATTTCTCTTCTATAATAAGAGATCAGCTTTATGAATGATGAACGAAATGTTTGATTGAAAGAAAGGCAAGGGTAATAAAATGGGCGAAGTTATATTGGAAATGAAAGGGATTGATAAATCTTTCCCAGGTGTTCACGCACTTGACCATGTAGATCTTGAGATCAGAAAAGGCGAAGTTCTTGCTCTTATGGGAGAGAATGGTGCCGGAAAATCAACTCTGATGAAAGTTCTCACAGGTATTTATACAAAAGATTCAGGAACAATTACATATGAAGGTAAAGAAGTTGAGTTCCACAGTGCTCGTGAGGCACAGGACAATGGTGTTATCATCGTACACCAGGAGCTGAACATGCTTGGTCATCTGACAGTTGCTCAGAACATCTTCATCGGAAGAGAGTTCAAGAAGGGTATCAAGATCGATGACAAGAAGATGAACGAAGAAGCACAGAAACTGTTCGACAGAATGAACGTTGATATTGATCCGAGAGAGACAATGTCAAAACTTACAGTAGGTAAGCAGCAGATGTGTGAGATCGCAAAAGCAATTTCACATGATGCAAAGATCATCATCTTTGACGAGCCATCAGCAGCTCTGACAGAGACAGAGATCGAGCAGTTGTTCAAGATCATCCGTGACCTGAGAAGTCAGGGAATGGGAATTGTTTATATCTCCCACCGTATGGATGAGATCAAAGTGATCACAGACCGTGTTACAGTCATGAGAGATGGTACTTATGTCGGAACATTGATCACAAAAGAAAGTACAAAAGACGACATCATCAACATGATGGTTGGACGTGTTATTTACGAAGATCCGAAGGAGAAGAACATGACACCTCCGGGAGCACCGGTAGTTCTTAAAGTTGAACACCTGAACGCTGGTAAGATGGTACAGGATGTAAGCTTCGAACTTCACAAAGGTGAGATCCTTGGATTCTCCGGACTGATGGGAGCTGGACGTACAGAGACAGCCAGAGCACTCTTTGGAGCTGACCCGATCGACAGCGGTGATATTTATATCAACGGTAAGAAGGTTACAATCAAGAGCCCACAGGATGCTGTTAAGTGCGGTATCGGTTATCTGTCAGAGGACAGAAAGAGATATGGTATTGTTGTACAGAAATCAGTTGCTGAGAATACAACAATGGCAACACTTGAAAAATTCATGAGCGGTCCTTTTATCAATAAGAAGAAAGAGAACAAGATTGCTCAGGAATATGTTGAGCAGCTTGCAACAAAGACTCCTGGTACAGATCAGCTGGTAGTTAATCTGTCAGGTGGTAACCAGCAGAAAGTCGTTATTGCAAAATGGCTGACAAGAGACTGTGACATCCTTATCTTCGATGAGCCTACAAGAGGTATCGACGTTGGAGCTAAGAATGAGATTTACAAGCTGATGAATCAGCTGGCAGCAGAAGGAAAAGCCATTATTATGATTTCCTCCGAGATGACAGAGATCCTTCGTATGAGTGACAGAATCGTTGTTATGTGCGAAGGTAAGAAGACAGGTGAGCTGGATATTTCCGAAGCTACACAGGAAAATATCATGAACATGGCTACACGTGAGATTGAGTAGGGAGGGAAAAAGTAATGGCAAATAATACAACAAAGAAGGCCGGCTCTAATAAGTCATTTATTGACAGAATGGGAGGACAGAAATTCATCGTCCTGCTCGTTGTAATTGCACTGTTTATCTTCTTCTGTGCAATGAGCCCGAACTTCAGAAAATATACAACATTTATTAACATTCTGGACTTCTCCTATTATATTGTCCTGATGGCAATTGGAGTAGCCTTTCCACTGATGACAGGTGGTGTTGACCTGTCAATCGGTACTGGACTTGTATGTTATTCACTCGTTGGTGGATATCTGATCGTTCACAAAGGAATGCCTACAATCGTTGGTATCCTTGCAGCAATTATTCTTGGAATGCTGATTGGTGTTCTGAATGGTGTACTGGTAGCAATCATGGACCTGCCGGCATTCCTGGCAACACTTTGTACTTGTATGATTACTCGTGGACTTGGTTCCATTATCGTAGGTGGATTCGGAATCTCATGGCCGGCAGCAGCAGCACCGGGCGGATGGTTCAGAAGTATCTTCAAGATTCAGTCTGGCGGACAGAATATCCCGATCGGTTTCTTATGGGTAATTCTTCTGGTTGTTGTTATGACATTTGTACTGAATCATACAAGAATTGGACGTTATACACTTGCAATCGGAAGTAACAAAGAAGCAACAAGACTTTCCGGAGTTAATGTAAGATTCTATCATATTGCAGCATATGTAATCTGTGGATTCTTCGCAGGACTTGCTTCTATCGCATACTCCGCTATCTTCGCTACAGTTCAGCCAGGAAGTGGTGCTGGATTCGAGCTTGAGGCTATCGGTGGAGCAATCATCGGTGGTGTATCCATGACAGGTGGTGTAGGAAGCATCACAGGAACACTGTTTGGTGTATTCGTTATCTGTCTTCTGAAGACTGGTCTTCCATTCATCGGACTGACAGCTAACTGGCAGCAGATCATTACAGGATTTGTCCTGATCGCAGCCGTACTTGTTGATATTCTTAAGAGAAAAGCAGGAAAAGAGTAATTTTTTCCACTTAAACTTAGAATTTGTGAAAAATCACGAAAAAGCAATAATTAATTGCAAAACCATTGGTAATGTGTTATATTATTAATGTGTGCGGATAGATAGCAGCGGGGAAACATGCTGAAAAAAGCGTGAAAAAGAAAGCTGTTACTATAGAAGCTAAACGAAACAGACTGTATAAAGAGTTTTCGGACAAAGAAGCCTGGGCAAACTACTTCTGCAGAGCGATTTAAGAAATGCACGAAAGAGGCTCTGCCAGAGAGGCCCGGCATTAGGGAGAGGAAAACTGGAAGAAAACTCAGACAAGCAGTCACAAATTTATTTTGTCAGGAGGACATAATTATGAAAAAGAAAGTTTTAGCAGTTTTACTTGGTGGATGTATGGTAGTTGGAATGCTCGCAGGATGTGGATCCAATGGAGGTGACACTAAGACAGCAGATGACGGAAATAAGACAGAAGGATCAGGAGATTCCAAGGGATATCATTTCGAAGTTGTTGTAAAGAGCTTCCAGTCTTCATACTGGCAGGCAGCTGTACAGGGAATCAACCAGGCTTGTGATGAGCTCGGTGTTACAGCTAACACAACAGGACCGAACGCAGAGTCCGATATCGCTGACCAGGTTAACATGCTGAACAACGCAATCAACAAAGATCCAGATGGAATCGCTCTTGCAGCTTGTGACCAGAACTCAGTTCTTGGTCCACTTAAGAAAGCACTTGAAAAGAAGATCCCAGTAGTATGCTTCGACTCAGGTGTTCCGGACGCTCCAGAAGGATCTGTATACGCAACAGTTGTAACAGACAACGAGCAGGCTGGTGGAATTGCTGCTGAGCATATCTATCCAGCAATCAAAGACAAACTTGGAAAAGGACAGGTTCGTGTAGGTGAAGTTAACCAGGATGCAACATCCGCTAACATTTCTGAGCGTGGTATGGGATTCATCAACAAGTTCATCGAACTTGCTAAAGCTGATGGATTTACAGTAGCAGTTGTAGGAAATGACTTCTATGTAAACCAGGTTAAAGACAACGGAGATCAGGCATCTGCAGACATTATCCTTGAAGTTGCAGTTCCGGCTCAGACAACAGTTGAGCTGTGTGCTACAGAGGCTTCTAATATCATGAACAAAGACGATACAATCGCTATGTTCGGATCAAACCAGGTATCTGCAGAGGGTGTTCTCACAGCTAACCAGAACCTGAACAAACTTGGAACAGGCGATGATAAGATCGTTGCAGCTGGATTCGATGCTGGATCAGTTATCAAAGCCGCTGTTAAAGATGGTACATTACTTGGTGCTGTTACACAGTCTCCTCTGATGCAGGGTAAAATCTCCATCGAGACTCTTGCTAAGATCTGTGATGGTGAGTCTGTAGAAGACGTTACAACAGATGGTTACTGGTATGATTCTACAAACATGGATGATGAGGATATCTCTCCAAACCTGTATGACTAATTCATATCTGTAAAGAGAAGCTGAATTATTAAAGTGAAAAGAAAGGAATCGGGAAATTCCCGGTTCCTTTTTTAAAATAATATGTTATTATATCAAGGAGGAAGATAATATGTTAAAAGGAATTCCAAAAATTTTATCACCAGAACTGTTGAAAGTACTTGCTGAGATGGGACACAGTGACAGACTGGTTATCTCTGATGGAAACTTCCCGGCTGAATCAATGGGAAAAGACGCGATTGTGATCCGTTGCGACGGACACGGAGTACCGGAGATTCTTGATGCGATTCTTCAGGTGTTCCCTCTGGACAGCTATGTGGAGCATCCGGTAAATCTTATGGAAGTTATGCCTGGAGATACTGTGGAGACACCAATCTGGGATACATATAAAGAGATTATCCGTAAATATGATGACAGAGGTGATGCTGTTGTTGGAAACATTGAGCGTTTTGCATTCTATGATGAAGCTAAGACAGCTTATGCAATCATTGCAACAGGTGAATCAGCACTTTATGCGAATGTAATGCTTCAGAAAGGTGTTGTAACAGACTAGTCACATTTTTTAACGTAATGGAGGAACAATATGCTTGATCATGTAGAAAAAATATTTGCAGATATGAAGCCGATGATGAAAAAATTGAAGAAGGCTTCTTATAAAGTAAATATGGAGGCTTTTATAGAGAATCATGGACATTATTTCCGTGAGATGACAGAATATACGGAGAATGCTTCTGATAAAGAAGCGGCAGCAAAAGAGCTTGCAGTATGCTTTACAGATAAGGTTTATGATGCATATGTTTCTCCGAAAAAAGGAAAAATAGACAGTGCAATTCAGACAGATCTGAATTTCTTTATGATCTATTATGTATTTCCGGCAATTCTTTTGACAGAGCATGACGATGCGAAACTGATCGCAGATCATCTCTGCAGCAGATGGGGAGAAAAGTTTAAGAACAGTAAGATTCAGTATACAGATTATGATTCCTTATATGTTTCATTCCGTGAGAAGATATTTGGAATCTTTTAATACTTGCAAATCAACCTTACTTGTGATAGAATAATTAAGATTCATGTAATGGCATGAGAAGATTTAAGAAGCTATATTTTTATGGTTTAACAGGTGTGCTGTTACGCCAGTGTGTAGGAGGTCATAGAAGATGGACATTTTGAAGATTGTTTTATACATTATCTTTGTTATAGACTGTATCGCATTATCAGCGATTATTCTTTTGCAGGAAGGAAAGTCAGCCGGATTGGGAACAATTGGCGGTATGGCGGATACTTATTGGGGACAGAACAAGGGACGTTCTATGGAAGGTGCACTTGTAAAGTCTACAAAGTTTCTTGCTATCCTTTTCCTGGTGCTTGCAGTAGTACTGAACCTTAAGGTTTTTAATTAATAACAGATGATGAAGTAAGTATAAGACATTCTATAATAAGACTATAGAATGTCTTTTTTTACTTTAAGTAGTGATGAAAGGTTACTGTTCACTCCCGTGTCAATCACTCCGCTGATTGACACGGAGGATGCATGT
>OIMK01000266.1_pt1 | contig 8174 bp, 8 predicted proteins | sample 1584841 | NCBI WGS metagenome assembly OIMK01 (sample SAMN02674597, study PRJEB24791) | human gut metagenome, SKBSTL013 | isolation source: stool | host: Homo sapiens | place: USA | reverse complement strand
TATAAGAAAAATGTCAGACATCCACACAATACTGTGATCAGCACGGTTGTAAGAATCGTCAGTCTCCACTGGAGCGATATTTTTCTCATGCTTTTCCATCTCCTATCTTATACCCCTCACCAATCTTATTCACGATGGGATCATAACTAAGTCCTGCTTTCAGTTTCTTTCTCAGAGAAGACATATGCACTCGGATCGAACCGCTGAAACTATCTACAGAAGAATCCCAGACATGCTCGATCAACTCTTCCTGACTGACCGGTCTTCCCTGATTCAAAAGAAGATACTCCAGAATTCCATTCTCTTTTCTTGTCAATGCGACCGGCTTGTCTTTTGCATATGCAGTCCTTTCTTTTGTATCAAAACGAAGACTGCCACATTCAAGACAGACATTTTTCTGTACAAACTTTCTTCTTGTCAGGCTTCGCACACGGGCTTCCAACTCTTGCAGATGAAATGGTTTTTCCATATAATCATTCGCCCCCGCATCAAGACCGTCAACCTTATCTGCGATCTGACTTCTCGCAGATAAGATCAATACTTTTGTCTCTTCATTTTCCTTGCGAAGCTCCCGAAGAATATCCATTCCATCCATCCCCGGAAGGTTAAGATCCAGCACGATCAGATCATACATTTCCGCATAAATCATATCCAGTGCTTCCTCTCCGTCATTACACGTGTCTACCTCATAACCTGCCTGATGCAGACTTTTCGCAATCATATCACATAATTTCTTCTCATCTTCAACAACTAATAATCTCAATTTATTTTTCTCCATTTTCTTAACAGGAATTTTACACCCCCTATTGTATAATGCAAACATCGAAAGGTCAATAAACGGTTACTGTTCACACGATGTGCGACCAGCAACGCATCTCGCCATTTTAAATCGCCTTTGGCGATGGGGCGAGATGCATTCAAGCCAAAACATGCATCCTCCGTGTCAATCAGCGGAGTGATTGACACGGGAGTGAACAGTAAAGGGAAAGCTATCATACGATAACAACACAAATTGTGTCAGATTATCGTATGATAGCTTTCCCTTATTTTGCAGCTTTAATCAAAAGCCACCTCTTCTTTCTGCTCCTCACGGAAAATAACCCCAAATACTTTTCTGACAATTGGTCCTGCGAAGCACAGCTGCCAGAAGAATGCCATTGGGAAATTGAATACTGTTGTCTGGAACCACACAGCAATCATCTGATTTCCTGCATCCTTAAAGAGCAGTGTTGCTGCAAGGCTCATCAGCGGGCACATTCCAATGATGGATAAAACGGATATTGCCAGCACGATCATAAACGGATTATCTTTCTGTGGGTTCACGATCATAAATGCTTTCTTCTTTGCAATCGGTCCTACGAGAAAGAAATCCAGAATGAAAGCAATCGGTCCCATGATGATAAGTTCATGGAATGCTGCCAGAAAGACCTCATTACTCATTCCGCCCATATTCAGGGAAATGTTGTAGCAGATCATTGCATAAACCATGACAAAAACCATCATGATTGTGAAAATTACTTCTTGAAACTTATTTTTTGGCATAAAAAATCCTCCTATCATGATAAGCGTAACAGATTGTGTTGTTCGTTCATCATTCCGGAGGAATGTATCGTTTCCAATATAAATACCATTCTATTCATTTTTTAAGTGCATTGCGCTTCGAACTTGGCCCACAAGCGTTACCCCGGTAGTTAACTCAGCCCAGGCACCCTCACGGCACCCGAGAGGTTCTGCTTAGTGCTGCTCCGTTCCCGACCTGACACGGTTCACAGAGTCCCGTCGCGTGAGACCCAGACGTCAACGTCACTTTCCGGGGGCAGCCCTGCAGACTGTCGCCCTCTGCGCAATATCACCCCTGCTATAGCGGATTGCAGGTTCAAGGTACCGCTACCACCCCGGCTGCACGGATTATTATTTTACATGATAAATGAATGCTTGTCAAGTATGCTGCTCTTTCTTTTGCACAAGATTCCACATGATTTTATACCTCTGTGTTACAGACTCTGTGTTACAGACTCTGTGCTTCTGCTTTTTTCTTCATCTTCCTGGCTTCCCTGAGTTCTCTGAAAAACTGCTTCATCAACTGGCTGCATTCTTCTTCCAATACGCCTGTTGTAAGATCTGCCTGATGGTTAAATGCCTGGATATTCAGTAGATTCAGAATGGAACCTGTACATCCTGCTTTCGGATTCATACACCCGACAACCACTCTTGGTATACGGGACTGGACAATTGCACCTGCACACATCTGACATGGCTCTAATGTCACATACAATGTACATTCTTCCAGACGCCAGTCACCAAGCTTTTTGCTTGCTTTCTTGATTGCTGCGACCTCAGCATGTGCCAGTGGATTCTTGTCTGTATTCCGTCGGTTATAACCGCGTGCAATAATCTTATCTTCATGAACGATCACGCAACCAATCGGGGTTTCTCCCAGATTATACGCTTTCTCTGCCTGTTTTAAGGCCGCACGCATATATTTTTCATCCGTTGTCATCCTCATTTTGTTTCCTTTCGGTTATTGTATAAAAATAGTATTAATATTCCTTTTCATTCTGAATAAACTATATAGAAAAATTCTTTTCAGGGGCTTGCTATGAATCCGGGAAGTTATTATTTATATGAATATGAATCCTGCTGCCGCCGCAGAAATCTTGGTTTTCTACAAATTTCATCACATAATTATTCTTATCTCTTAACACTTCATGTTAAAAATCTTCCGATTGTCCCTGGAGAACAGTTGGAAGTCTATGCATTTATTCTCGAAAATCAAACACTTACAGGTTCTCCGGTTGCACTTCTTCAATGCTCTGGTCAGAACTTATCCACACAACTGGTCATTTCCGGGGAACGTTTTCCACATAAAAGAACTCTTAAACACATTGATGGGTTCATTATTTTCTCCATCACCCAGAATCGATCACAGCATTGGATTGCCTCCGCTGTACCTCTGCCGGATTTTTATTCTTTTTCTGATTGCTCTTTATCAACAGAAGAGAGTTTATCCTCTGGACCTGAGAATCCATCCCTTTCGGAAGAATCCCTCATAACAGAAGACACTGTATCTAAGACTGTATCCGAAGCAGCATTATCTGACGCTTCTATTGATGCTGCTTCAACTGAGGAGGTACCAACTGAGGTGACACCAACCGAGGAGACACCAACTGAGAAGACACCAACTGAGAAGACACCAACTGAGAAGACACCAACTGAGGATGCTTCAATTCAAGCCAGAAAAATCACACACGCAGAGATTTCCACACTTCCGCGCAGATTCTGGCCACTTGCCAACAATAGTTTTCTTCTGCATGGCTGTCATAATTATCATCACCTTCTCCTGATCAAAGAAAAGGATCATCTTTGGCTTGGCGTTCCCGGCCTTTACGATCCCAGAGAAGCACATATGGCTAACTTGTTCGGCTTTCCTCAATTTACCAGTTCTTACATCTCTATTCTGGGACTTACCGAAGATGAATGTGAAAACTCTGAATCTTTCGGTCACTGGTGTCGATACTTAATGTGATTCTTAAAAAGAAAGGAAAAAGATAGAGAAAGGAAGCGTTCACAGCGGATGCACTTCTTTTCTCTATCCATTTCAATTTTAATCCAGATAAATTGGCGGTTCGTAATCCTCTCCAAGAAGTACTTTCTTGCGTTCCTGATATCCAAGGAATGCCCATTCTGTCATATCTGTCCATTTATGGTTTGCACGGTCATAAACCTGCACATATCCAATTCTTTTCGGATGCATACGTACGCTGTTGGATTCATATTCTCTTCCCGTATACGGATTAATGTCTCCAACTTCTTCCTGTACAGGCTCTTCGTATGTTGCCTCTTCCTGCACCGGCTCTACCGGCTGTGTCTCATAGGATGTAACTTCTGCTTCTTCATATGGTTCTGCTTCTTCCTCTGCCGGCTGATCATAATCTTCCGTATAGGAAACTTCTGGTTCCACAGAGTTTTCTTCTTCCTGATCTGATTCCGGCACTTCCTGAAGCTCTTCCTTATATTCCTCTTCTGTCTGAAGATCTTCTCTGACATCTTCAGTTGGCTCTGCTTCTACTGCATTCTTTTCAAGTTCAGCAAGTTCTTCATGCATATCATAAATCTCACCGATCGTCATGTCACGTTCTTCACCTGTAAGCTGCTGTTCTTCCTTCTCTGTCTCCACCGTTTTCTCTGAAAAGCTCTCTTCCGGCTGTTCCTGTTCATTCCATTTTACTTCCTGCTTCCTGATACGTCCGGCTGCGCTCTCTGTAATCTCTCCTGACATGATACTCAGCTGAAACGGACAGCCGAGAATGGATGCGATCAATCTCATATCCTGTTCCTGAAAATTATCCCTTCCAAGACGCTGTGTTAAATTCTGACGTGACATCTTCTTTCCTGTCTCTTTCTCAATCGTCTCCGCCAGTTCTTTGATCGTCATTCCCTTTCTTCCCAGGACGATTTTCACCTGTTCTCCAAATGTTAAATCTTCCATTTACTTCTCCTCCTTACGTATTATTTATACTTCTCTCTTATCTGTCGATCAGAACAGTTTTTCACTTAATTTGCAGAAACATATTCTTCCAAAGTAAGTCCGTTCTCTGTCATCTCTTTTGCAGCATCTACTCCCACATAACGATAATGCCACGGCTCATATATAATTCCTGTAATATCAGATTTATCCTGCGGAAACCGAAGAACAAAACCATACTCTGAACAATGTTCCATCAACCACTTTTGCTCTTCTGTATCTCCCTGTTTCTCATCAAGCTCCCCGTACTTTGTCGACATAATGTCAACTGCAAGACCAGTTGCATGCTCGCTTGTTCCTGGAATTGCAACTGATTTTTTTGTCTCATCATACGCATTTAACGGTGTATATCCCTGATTGATCCAGTCCTGCATCGTCGTATTAAAGACATCTCTCTGCTTCTCATAAGAACGATATCCTGATGTCACATACATGCTGAGTCCTGCCTTCTTCGCATCATCCAGCATCTTATTCAGACTGTCTGCCATCCTGGAATCTACCTGTTTTCCATCACTTATCTCCGTTAAATTCGCCGGCACATAAGAAGTATCCAATGGATGCTTCTCATTCACAAGTGCAAGACACCACCGGTCATCATCACTTGCCAGCAACTCTGCAGTATTTTCTGTTACTTCTTCTCTGTCTAACTCTGTCTGCAGTTCTTCGTTCTTCTTTGTCTGCTCCTGTAATTTTGCATTGCTGATTTCCAACTTCTTTTCAGCTTTTTTCAATGTAATTGAGGAGATTCCTGAAGTAATTACCACTCCTGCAATTACTCCTGCCAAAGCACCTGTAAGCATTAGTTTCTTTGCTCTGTCTCTGAACAATACTTTATTCATCTTATTTAATTTCAACTCCATCTGTATTTTTCATCTTATCCTCTGTAATATTTAGAATCTTTTCCGTTTCATTCCCCCGGCAGATCATTCTATTCCTTCAGATATCGCACTTCAAATGTCTCCACTTTGATCGGTTTATTAAATAATGTTCCCTGTGCATAATCGCATCCTAATTCCTGAAGAACATTCAGCTGATCCTGTGTTTCAACACTCTCCGCAAGAACAGAACATCCCAATTGATGACAAATATCAATTACGGCCTTTGCTACCACTCTGCTTCTTCTGTTTCCAACCAGATTTGTAATCAGGCTCTCATCCAGCTTCAATCCATCAAAATCCATAATGGACAGAATCGAAAAGCTGGAATTCTTAGCTCCGAAATGATCCAATACTACGCGAACATTCGCTTTTCTGATCTTACTGCATGATGCCGCCAGCATCTCCTGATTCGTATCTGTATAAGATTCGGATACTTCTACTTCCAAATATTCGCATAATACCTGATATTTCTCAATCAGCGCACTCATCTGATCCGCAATGTTCTCCTGCCTCAATGTTTCACCTGCAAAGTTTACTGAAATCGGCACCATCTGGATTCCTTCTGTCTCCCACTTATGAAGGATCTGACATACCTGTTCAAATATATAGAGATCGAGATAATGTGACAACCTTGTCTCTTCCAGAAGATTAATATATCTTCCCGGATCCATAATTCCAAGATCCTTATGATGATATCTGACAATCGCTTCAGCACCTGCAATTTCTCCGGTCTGCACATCAATCTTCGGTACCAGACATACAATAAAATTCTTCTGTTCAATATCCTCCAGAAGATCCTTTTTGATGATTGGCTCATGATGACCTTTACGCAGATTTTTATAATACTTCTTTTTCTCTTCCCGCATCATATTCTCTGCACTGATCACAAGACCATTCACATCTATGTCTACTTTTCCCCAGGCATACCCTACTGAAACCAGTCCAAGACTTATGTTCTCAAGCTTTGTATATGCACCATGTACCTGTTGTGTGAAATCTTCATATGAAGCGTTCTCTACAAGAACCAAATACTCATCGCCTGTCATTCTGTATACATTACCATTATGGAAATACTCCGAAAGCACTTCACCAACTCTGGTGACAACTTCATCTCCATAATCTCTGCCAAATTCTTTATTAAAATTCTTCAGTCCATTAATGTCTACAGAAAGAGCTCCCAATGTCTTCAATTCTTCCGGTTCCACATGATCCAGATATGCAACAAAACTATTTCTGTTAAGTACTCCTGTCAGATTATCATGATAACTGAGATACTCCTGTTGTTTCTGGAGTTTATGAAGAGTGATTGCCTGCGGTATATACGGAATCACCGTACGAAGCAATCCAACATCACATCCGCCCCGGTGAACTCCAACTGCTGCAAGAATTGCTACTGTATTCTCATCCAGCTGCAAACTCACACTGTAATCGGCCTCTGTTGAATTTGTAATCTCCTGCTTCATCCACTTTGGCTGCTGTTCTTCCGGAAGCATCTTTATCTTATCTCTCTGCCATGGAACATTCTCTGCACACCACTCAAAGATGGTCTCAATATCCCCATACTCTTTCTCAATATAGTACACGTATTCTGAATCATAATAATCACGTACCGCACGAAGTACATCGTTTACGATTTCTGAAAGAGAACGTGGCTTTTTTCTATCACCCATATCGTTTTTCCTCTGTCTTTCTATAATTTTAGACACTCAGATAAGTTTATTGTATTATACTACGAATTAAAATGCAATACAAAAAAGTTTCGCAGTTCACTTTTAAATGTAAAAAAGAGGGGGATTTCCCATTCCGGAAAATCTGTCCCTCTTCTATAATTAAATGATATATCCTGCAGGTACTTCTGATCTCTGCACATCTACATGCTCTAGAAATCTATAAATTCCACTTTTTATCCTGTGAAACACGAAGTCGGTTCATCGCTCTTGCCAGAGATGCCTGCGTATGATAATACTGCTGGATACTCTGCTGCTGACGTAACCTTTCCTCTGCACGCTCTTTCTGCTCCTGTGCTCGTCGCACATCGATGTCTTCTGGTTTCTCGGCTGTATCAACAATCAGTGTAACTCGGTTGTTTACGATTTCAACAAATCCCACGCCCACTGCAATGTCTTTCCATTCTTCGCCGTCCAGACTCATATGTGCAACTCCAACATTCACAGCGATTACCATATTCTCATGATTTGCAAGAATTCCCTTTTCTCCATCCGGAGCCGGAATGATCAGCTTCTTACAACGACCTTCGTAGAATACACCATCACTTGCTATGATTTTCAGACCAAATGTATCCATATGCACATTCTCCTATTTCAACAATTACTCTTCTTCCATCTCTTTTGCCTTGGCAATTACATCATCAATTGTTCCGACATTGAAGAAAGCGTTTTCCGGATAAGCATCCATCTCTCCATCGATGATCATCTTAAATCCACGGATTGTCTCTTTTAATGGTACATATTTTCCAGGAATTCCTGTAAATGTCTCTGCTACGAAGAATGGCTGGGACAGGAATTTCTGAATCTTTCTTGCACGCATAACAGTTGCTTTATCCTCATCTGAAAGCTCTTCCATACCAAGGATTGCAATGATATCCTGCAGTTCTTTATATTTCTGAAGAATTGCGATCACCTTGTTGGCTACTTCGTAATGTTCTTCTCCTACAACGTCTGCTTCCAGGATACGGGAGCTTGACTCCAGCGGATCTACGGCCGGATAAATACCCTGCTCAACGATCTTTCTGGAAAGTACGGTTGTTGCAT
>OIMK01000261.1_pt1 | contig 8228 bp, 8 predicted proteins | sample 1584841 | NCBI WGS metagenome assembly OIMK01 (sample SAMN02674597, study PRJEB24791) | human gut metagenome, SKBSTL013 | isolation source: stool | host: Homo sapiens | place: USA | reverse complement strand
GGCGATTTAAAATGGCGAGATGCGTTGCTGGTCGCACATCGTGTGAACAGTAACATCGGATACAGGAAAAGTTTTCTTGATAATATACTATGATGTGAGTGTCAAAAGTAAATTTTGCCACTTACATCATAGTTTTGGTCTTGGATAAGAGATTCATGATATAATAAATAGCAAGCATCGAAAGAGTAATGCGGGAGATAGCAGAGGTGAGTTTTTGAATTATACATATATGCTAAAATGTAGTGACGGAACGTTATACACGGGCTGGACAAATGATCTGGAAAAACGTGTGGAGGCGCACAATTCCGGGAAAGGTGCGAAATATACGAAGGCACGCAGGCCAGTTGAATTGGCTTATTATGAGGAATTTGAGACAAAAGAACAGGCAATGAAGCGGGAATATGCAATTAAGCAGTTAGGGAGAAAAGAGAAACAGGAACTCATTGCCGGCAAAAAAGTTAAATTATCAGATGAAAGAAAAGAGAAAGAAGATTAAAAAACCTGCCCATCGGGAATGTAACATTTCCCGATGGGCAGGTTTATCACAGCAGAAGCAATCGCATCTGCTGATAAGGTTTGTTTAAATTAGTCGAAGTATCTCTTAAGCAGTCCTTCGAAAGCTTTTCCGTGTCTAGCTTCGTCGCGAGCCATCTCGTGTACTGTGTCGTGGATTGCATCCAGGTTAGCAGCTTTAGCTCTCTTTGCAAGATCGAATTTACCTTCTGTAGCACCGTGCTCAGCATCAACTCTCATCTCAAGGTTTTTCTTTGTGCTGTCTGTTACAACTTCACCAAGAAGTTCAGCGAATTTTGCAGCATGCTCTGCTTCTTCGTAAGCAGCTTTTTCCCAGTAAAGTCCGATTTCCGGATATCCTTCTCTGTGAGCAACTCTTGCCATTGCAAGGTACATTCCTACTTCAGAGCACTCTCCTGCGAAGTTTGCACGAAGATCTGCAAGAATATCTTCGCTGACACCCTGTGCAACACCTACAACGTGTTCAGCAGCCCATACTTTGTCTCCTTCCTGCTCTTTAAACTTGGAAGCTGGTGCGTGACAGACTGGACATTCAGCCGGTGCAGCATCTCCTTCGTAAACATAACCACATACTGTACATACAAATTTTTTCATAATGATAATCTCCTTTTTCTTATTAATTTTTTTTTATAACTTAAGACTTTCTAATGCAGTCACTGCATTCCCCATAAAACAAAGTGGAACTTGAAGTGATGATTCCATCAAAATTCTCCCCGGCCAGCCGGTTCACTTCTTCAATACTCTTCATATCCAGTTCCAGATCCAGTAACCGTCCACAGCTTGTACAGAGAAAATGATTGTGCGGAATAACATTTCCGTCAAATCGATCTCCGCCGTCAGGTGTTGGGATCTTGATCGCTTCGCCGATATCTGTCAGCAGATTCAAATTCCGGTAAACAGTACCAAGACTGATATTAGGAAAATCCTCTTTAACATGCAGATAAACAGTGTCGGCAGTGGGATGCTCTTTTGTTGAAGCGAGATAATGCTTGATAGCTTCTCGTTGTCGGCTATATTTAATTGCAGCCATAGATTCACCTCTTTCTAAAATTGAATCAATAACGATAACGATTACTGTAATTAGAATATAACTTATATTTTTAAAATTGTCAAGAGAAAAAAATAAGTTTTTTTATTTCTCCTGACAAAATATTACAAAATAATTAACAAAAAGGACGTTAAGATTAATAAAAAAGGGGAATAATTACAAATGGTGGAGGGTGATAATTATGAAAAAACTATTAAAACAGTTGACATATCTATGGTTGATTGATAAAATTACGGCGTAACAAAAATTAACAATTATGTAACAATTAAAACTTCCCACAAAAGATAAGGCTGGAAATAAAGGAGGTTTTATATGAGTAACATGCGGATGAAACATAAGCTTATCATGTCAATGATGGCAGGGGCGATCATGATTCCGGGGAGTGTAGTCAGAACACAGGCGGCAGAAACTGGTGACAGTGAGAAGAGTCTGGTTCCGGTTACAGGAATTGAAAATATTTTGGAAGCATCATATCAGACAGAAATAAAGAACAACATCAATCTGTATCTGGTGCCGACAGAAGAGGGAGAGTATTTGAATATAGCGTTTTCTAATACGGGGGATTATACCTATATTAGAAGCGAAGCAGATGAAAACAGTGAATGGGTTGGAAAATTATATTCTGATTCAGCAGCAGTTGTGTTGGAATATCTGGATGGATGGACAAAGATCCGGTCGGGAAATGCAGAGGGGTATGTTCCGACGGAAACATTGTTCACAGGGGAGGAAGCCCGTTCGAGGTCAGATGAGTATACAAATGAGAATGTAACAGTCACAGCAGATTGTCTGAATGTCAGAGAGGGACATGGGACAGATACTACCGTATTAACCCAGATCGGTCAGGGAGAAGAATATCTTGTGACAGCAGATCCTGTAGATGGCTGGTATCCGATACAGGTCGGTGAAGTTAATGGCTGGGTGTGCGGTGATTATGTTACAGAGGAAAGTTCTTATTCTTACGGGGAGACAAAAGAGGAAGAACAAAAACGAATGGAAGCAGAAGAAGCTGCGGTTGCGAAGGCGGAAGCAGAAGCCCAGGCTGCAGAAGCAGCGGCTCAGTCAGTTGCGTCAGGGCAGGAAGTTATTGATTATGCCTGTCAGTTTATTGGGAATCCATATGTGTGGGGCGGTACAAGTTTAACAGATGGAGCAGATTGTTCTGGATTTGTCCAGTCCGTGTATGCACATTTTGGTATAAGTCTTCCACGAACTTCTTATGAACAGCGAAGTGCAGGATATGAAGTGAGTTATGAAGACGCACAGCCGGGGGATCTTATCTTATATGAAGGACATGTTGGTCTATATATAGGAAATGATCAGATTGTAAATGCAATGAACGAAGATCAGGGAATTGGTATCAGCAGTGCAACGTATACAAATATCGTGGCTGTCAGACGGATTTATTAAAGAATAATAGAAAGAAAACAATGCATTGTCCAGAATATGTGTGGGAAATGAAAGATTTGACTGTAAATTCTAAAATCGGTATTTTCCAGGAAAAATATACGGATAGTCAAAATGCACAAAATATGACAAGAATATTCAAAATAGCAAAAAAATAAAAAAAAGTAGTTTTCAACTTATCAACATTGAAAAATCGAAAAAATGAGGAAAAATAAAAGATTCCCTGAAAGTTATCCACATTATCAACAAAGAAAGATGTGAATAGTGTGGATAACTTTTGGAAATAAAAAGAACATTCGTTTTGGTTATTGTTATGAAAATGACGATTTGTCGAAAAAAAAAAGAAAACTGATTGACTTTTGAGTAGTGTGATAAACGGAAAAAGTTGTGTGAAAATTTCAGAAAATTTCATGGAATGATAATGAAAATAAGGTTGCTAAATCATAGATCAGGGATTATAATAAAGATTACTGTTCAAGGGTGACAGAAATTAATTGAAAATAGAAAAATGTAAGGAGGAAACAGTGATGGCAATTTCTAAAAGCACAACAATTGGCGAACTTCTGGTAACATTTCCAGAGTCAGCTCCGATTTTGATGGAGATTGGTATGCATTGTCTTGGATGCCCGTCATCTCAGATGGAGTCTCTTGAGGAAGCAGCTATGGTTCATGGAATTGATGCAGATCTGCTTGTAGAGAAGATCAATGCAGCAATGGCAGCCGCTGGTAAATAATAAAGAGAAAAGATATACAAGAAGCTGTTGTGCTCTCAAAAAAGAGAGTATGGCAGCTTTTTAGTATCGTTAAAAGTTTTTGTGGATAACAAGTGAAAAAGACGGTCTGAAGTGTGGGAAAAGTTATTCCCATAATTCCAGACCGTCTTTTTTATTCGTTGTTTAAATTGTGGATAACTTCTGAATTGCGTCTGCGGAAACAATGATTTTGCAATGCTCCTCCAGAAATGCAAGAACAGAAGAATCTCCCTTCTCAGGGGAACTGTACTCCGAAAGCATATTACATACTTTATTAAATTCCTGATCTGCACCATCAGCAGGTGCCAGCGCAAGGATAAAGGTATTATTATTCTCATCGTCCTTATATAGTGTATTTGCACCTGTATAGAACGGAGCAAGCAGGCGGGAAGCCTCAATTACAGAATCTAACGTGTCGAAGGAGAACAGGCGGACAGGAAATACCGGTACTGTTTCTTTAGGTTCCGGATCTTTTGCTTCGGAAGCCACTTCCTTCACTTTGTTAAGCAGATCAAAGAATTCATCTGCGCCTTGAAGCTTTTCAAGAACATTGCTGTTCAGTGTATCAGAATCTCCGGCAGGTGTAAACTTGGAAAAACGTGTATCAAGTTCTTCCGGATCCTCCACCTTTGTTATGATCAAAGTGATAGAGTCTGAAGAAGAAGGAATTGCTTCTATCATCAGAGGAAGGTCATCTGTCTCGAATCCAAAGTCGAAAGATGCCTGCTGCATCATATCTCGAAATAGTGATTTTGCTTTCTCGGTACCATAAGCCAGTTCGCTGATCTTGAGATTGCGGGCTGCAAGATCGGCATGTGTCAAAGTACAACGAATCTGATTGTCATTGATTTTTTCAATTTTCATATGATCACATCCTTATGTCTTATGATATTAAGATAATCTGTGGATTAAGAACTGTTCATTATGTTCATAACTAGATATATCTTTTCATCGTTTAGTATAAACAAAAAAAGAAAAGATGTAAAGGAAAACGAAAATTGTTTATAACTATTTTAGGTTATCAACAAATCCCACCCACTTATCAACAATAAACACATTGAAATTCCGAAAGGCTGCTCATATAATGGCACTTACAGAAGACACACCATTTGATAAAACGGAATGTTAAGAAAGGAGGCACTGAAAGCATTTCTGATTTTCAAAAAAATTCAATTCCCTGAAATCAAGGGAAAATTCACAATAATTATGAGAAGGAGACCCTCCGAAGATCAGGGTTGTCTTCTTGTCCGTCACTTGTTCTACAGTATGTCACAGATACCCTTTATGGTCGAAGATGGCGGACAACGTTTTATCAGGATCCCAGGAGAGAAGGAGTACATACGATATGAGAACGGAAGATGGATATAAGGAATTATATGCGGAGCTAAGAGGTTATGAAGAAAAAGGAGTGGACATAGTTATGGATGGATATCCGATGAGTCCATTGCAGATTGTGACAGCATATATGGCCAGAGAAGAAGGTACTTATATGAGAGATTATGTGATTGATCCGGAAGGAAGGATAGAATCATTGGTTTTTACAGATGTGAATCATAACAGACAGGCAGAGATTACCCCTTGAACTGCCGGACAGAAGTATATTTGTAAGCTGTTATAATTGATAGAAGATGGACAGACATTGAAGGTGTAACAACTTTTTGATATGTACAACTGTTGTAGATGCAATTTGTTAATGACGCAAGATGAAAATATGATATAATGAATTTCAGAATCATTATTTTATCCAGAGATGTGGAGATATTAGAAATACACACAGCAGGGCAGGAAGTAAGGAACTGTTTGTGTAGGAGAGCGCCAGAGATATAAAAATTGCAATCAGGAGGGTTGGCATGGACAAAAGAAAAGGCAGTACCCATGCGCGAAGCAGGGGAAGAGTAAAAGGACAATCTGGACATCCGGGGAGTTCCCGGAGAAAGGGAAGACCAATGACAACAGGCAGAGGCAGAAATGGAAGGTCGGGAACACGTCATGCAAAGAAAGTGAATAGAGCGCGGAAAAGACGTAATAAAATTCTTTTCATAATGATCATCATATTATTGATCATGATTTTGGCAGCAGGCGCAGTTTTCTTTAAGAGATACGGTTCATCAAATGAGGAAGCCGATAAAGAACAATATTATGGAATAGAAAACAGTGATGATCTGGCATTGATCATTAATAATGAAGTAGTGAAAAAAGAAGAGAGTTCCGCGGAATCTTCTTCCGATTCTTCTACAGATAGTGTTATACCGGGTAAGGTTTTTGATGGACAATATTATGTAGCATATCAGGTTCTTCGTGATAAGATAAACAGCAGATTTTACTGGGATGCGAACGAACGGGTGCTTTTATATACCTTGCCGGATGGAAATGTTTCTGTAAGTGAGAACAGCAGCGAATATACAGCAGTGAACGAAACAAAAAGTGAAGATTATGTAATTCTTAAGACGGATGGAGATATCGCATATATCGCACTTCCGTTCATACAAGAGTATACGAATATGGAATATTCTGTGGAACAGGAACCAAACAGAGCAATTATCACATCAAAGTGGGGCGAGATCGAGACAGCAGAAGTGAAGAAAGACACACAGGTTCGTTATCTTGGTGGCGTTAAGAGTCCGATACTGACAGAAGTTAAAAAATCGGACAAGGTGACAGTGCTTGAAGACGAAGATGACTGGATGAAAGTTGCCACAGCGGATGGTTATGTAGGATATATTAAGACCAAATCTTTAAAGAACCAGAAAAAAGAAAAAACATCCAGAGATTTTACGGAACCGGTTTATTCAGACATGACAGAAGATCATTCGATCAATATGGCATGGCATAATGTGACGAATGCGGCAGCGAATAATGCGGTTCAGCAGGTACTTGCATCAACCAGTGGACTTACGACGATCGCACCAACCTGGTTTAGTCTTGCGGATACGGAAGGTAATATCAGTTCAATTGCAGATGCGGACTATGTGAATTATGCACATACGGCAGGACTGGAAGTGTGGGCTGTATTCCGGGATTTTCATGGTGGAACGAATTCCTATGATGAGACCTATGAGACATTGCGTTATACATCAAAAAGAGCAAAACTGGAAGATCAGGTTGTAGCTGCGGCAGTGGCAGCAGGAGTGGATGGAATTAATTTAGACTTTGAATTGATTTCTTCCAAGTGTGGTGTGCATTACGTGCAGCTTGTGAGAGAGCTGTCTGTGAAGTGCCACCAGAATAATCTTGTATTTTCAGTTGATAATTATGTGCCACAGTCATACAATTCACATTATGATCTTAAAGAGCAGGGGATTGTGGCAGATTACGTGGTGATTATGGCTTATGATGAACATACAGAAGGATCCTATGAAGCGGGATCAGTGGCATCGATCAGCTATTTGCAGGATGGAATAGAAAAAACATTGAAAAAGGTATCAGCTGATAAAGTAATTGCCGGAATTCCATTTTTTACCAGATTATGGTTTGAGACAGCAAAGAGCCCGGAGCAACTTTCGGAAGAAGCTGGTACAGAAGCAGCATCTTATCCGAATAAAGTATCAAGTAAGGCACTGGGAATGGAAGAAGCAGCGCAGAGTGTTGTGAATGCGGGAGCAACAGCACAGTGGGATGAAAAGACACAGCAAAACTATGCAAAATGGTCTGCGGATGGCGGAACCTACCGTATCTGGCTTGAAGATGCTCAATCATTGGAAGCAAAGCTGAAGGTGATACAGGGAAATAAACTGGCAGGTGTGGCAGAATGGAGCCTGGGAAGAGAAGAAAGCAGTGTATGGAAGCTCATTTCTCAGTATGTAAATTAAATAAAAGATAAGTTAAAAAACGGCTTCTCATTGCATATAGATAGAATATGTGAAGGGAGGTCGTTTTTTTGCAAAGAAAAATCAGGTTGATGATAGGGATTCTGATTATGACAGGGCTTATCGCAGGTTGTTGGAAAGTTTCGAAAAACTTACAGAAAGAATTAAAAGAAGAAATGGAGACAATCGGAGAAGCAGAAAAGTCAGACAGGATAGTTGTTTTAGATGCAGGACATGGTGGTACTGATTCGGGGAAGGTCGGAATCAATGGAGTGAAAGAAAAAGATATCAATTTAACGATTACGAATTCTGTAAAGAAAATTTTGGAAAAAGAAAATATACAGGTAATCATGACCAGAGAAACAGATGAACAGCTTGCACAAAGTAAAGTAGAAGATTTGAAATACAGAGTAAAGATTATGAATGAAGTTTCTCCTGTATTAGCAGTCAGTATACATCAGAACAGTTATCATGAAGAAAATGTTTTCGGTGCGCAGGTCTTCTACTATCAGACATCGACGGAAGGAGAAAAGGCTGCAGGGATAATACAAGACGCTTTACAAAAGGTAAATCCGGATAATACCAAAAAGATAAAAGCAAATAATACATATTATATATTAAAAAAGACGGAAGTACCTACAGTGATCGTAGAATGTGGTTTTTTGAGTAACTATAAAGAAGCAC
>OIMK01000251.1_pt1 | contig 8273 bp, 7 predicted proteins | sample 1584841 | NCBI WGS metagenome assembly OIMK01 (sample SAMN02674597, study PRJEB24791) | human gut metagenome, SKBSTL013 | isolation source: stool | host: Homo sapiens | place: USA | reverse complement strand
GAGTGACAGTGAAGTTCTCCCCCGTCAGCTACGAGGCTCTCAGATTCAGGGCAAGGAAGTCCGGCCGGAGTCTGGCGGTCTATATCAGGGAGGTGGCACTGGCGGCCACCGTTACGGCAAGGCATACGCCTGAAGAGAATGCGCTGCTGCGCAGCCTGGCGGGAATGGCGAACAATCTGAACCAACTGACAAAGCTCTCGCACCAGACAGGCTTTTACAGGACAAGGCTGCTGATAGACGGGCTGCTGGGAAAGCTGAAGCGGATCATGGTCTATCTTCTCGGTATGTTGAGCGACAGTCCTTTCAAGTTCTGACAAACGTTTATTAATGGAATACCCCTTTAAAAGATAATCCTTTAATACACTATTCGCCCATTTCCTAAAAAGGGTTGCGTTCTTGCTATTAACCCGATATCCTATTGACAGAATCGCATCAAGATTATAATATTTAGTAGTATATCTCTGTTTGCCGTCATTACCCATATGTTCCAAAATGGAACATGTGCTATCTATATCAAGTTCGCCGCTTTTGTAAATGTTGTTCAAATGTTTGGTAATAGCTGGCCTTTTAGTCCCGAACAAGTCGGCTATTTGTTCTTGTGTCAGCCAAACGGTTTCATCTTCCAACCTCACTTCCAACTTGACCGCTTCATCCGGCTGGTATAATATGATTTCTCCCTGTTCCATTGCTTACTTACCTTTTCTTAATTCATCAAGCCTCTGCATCGCACCGCTGAACTTCTCACCAAACATCATATCATCGGGCAAAACAAACCAGGTGGGAATACCTCTCGACTGTGGATTACCTATACATTCATCTTGCCCGTTCTGTTTGCGGTAATCGTCCCATTCACTATAAGCGATGTTCCAACGAATACCTAATTTATAGGTATTTTCCCATTTAATAATAGCCAGTGAATAGGCCGGATCATCTTTGCCGTCATAAATCACTTCTACAACTTCAACCACCCCTTTAGGGGAATTTATAAACTTCGGATTTTTATACGAATAAGTGCTCATGTCTTTTATTTTTTATTTATAGCACACAAAGATACTCAAAAACAAATATATACATATATACATACGTATGATTAACGTATAAAAACATTTATGGTTATTCTAATCTTTGATTAATTCCGGTACAGAAACAAAACGTACCGAAAGACGGAAACAGGATTTATTTCGGTACGCTTCCCCGATCGGCACAAAAAACACGCAAAAAACGAAAAATACTACTTTTAGTATTTTAGTATATTAGTATTTTAACTATATTTGCGGACATGACAACCATTTAAAAAACTGAATTTATGAGCAAAGCAAAAGTAATCTCCGTATTGAATCACAAGGGGGGAGTAGGAAAGACCACAACCACGATCAACCTGGGCGGTGCGTTACGTCAAAAAGGGTACAAGGTTCTTTTGATCGACCTTGACGGGCAGGCCAACCTGACCGAATCGCTGGGCTTCTCCGCGGAGCTTCCCCAAACGATCTACGGCGCGATGAAAGGCGAATACGACCTGCCGATCTACGAGCATAAGGACGGTCTTAGAGTCGTTCCCTCCTGCCTGGATCTCTCGGCCGTTGAAACGGAGTTAATCAACGAGGCCGGGCGGGAACTTATCTTAGCCCACCTTATCAAGGGCCAAAAGGAAAAATTCGATTATATCCTGATCGACTGCCCCCCCTCGCTGTCGCTGCTCACGCTTAACGCACTGACGGCCTCGGATCGGTTGATTATCCCGGTTCAGGCTCAATTCCTGGCAATGCGTGGAATGGCCAAACTTATGCAGGTCGTCCACAAGGTGCAGCAACGTTTGAACTCGGATCTTTCGATCGCCGGGGTCCTGATAACCCAGTACGACGGAAGAAAGAACCTGAACAAGAGCGTTTCGGAACTGGTACAGGAAACATTCCAGGGCAAAGTGTTCAGCACCCATATACGCAACGCCATTACGCTGGCCGAAGCCCCGACACAAGGGCAGGATATTTTTCACTATGCCCCAAAATCTGCCGGGGCAGAGGACTACGAGAAGGTATGTAACGAACTGCTAACAGAAATAAAGTAACCATATGGCAAAGAAGAACGATTTAAAAAACAGTATGTCGGCCGGGCTGACCGGGGGATTAGACAGCCTGATCCAATCCACGGCCGGGCAAAAAGAGGCTCAAAAGCCGAAGAAAGCGAAAACCGTGCATTGTAATTTTGTCATGGACGAAACCTATCACCAGAACTTAAAGCTGATCGCGATCCGCAAAGGCGATTCGCTAAAATCGGTATTGCAAGAGGCTATATCTGACTACTTGGATAAAAACAGTTCCCTGCTATAACAGCGTATCGGGAATATACAGGGCAAACACTCCACAAAAGAAATTCTCCAGGAAAAAGGTACGCAAAAAGCACCCCTACACATCAAAAAGTATATTGAAAATGCGATTCCCTATAAAAAACCCGTTGGCAGGGTTAATCTTGCGTATGTTTAACCTGCCAACGGGTACGATATTGATAAACTTTTTGTTTAAGGTTTAACGTTTACGTTGCTATTTGCATCAACCCAGCCTGTTGTCTCTGCATCAAACTGGATCGGATTCAACACAGCCTCTCCCTGATCATCATAACCACCACCGAAAATCAACGTGTAGATATGACGCTTGCCCTGTTCCCATGTATCTCCGAACGGAACATAAATTGTTTTGTATTCGCTTGCTGAACCCAACAGATAAGCTCCGGACTGCCGGATTTTGCAGGCGATCTCCAGATAACATTGCTTCGCATCGTCGGCACCCTTCTTGGTTTTGCTGGCTCCGGAAACAGTCCAAGCAGTCAGCTCCTGTGGTATATTCAGCATAGGAGAATTTGTGGTAATATCGGTAGCTTCGGTATTGCTATTGACCGTGATGTTTGCGTTTTTCACTACGGTAAATGCGTGTGGAAATGCTAAATCAGACGAACTCCAACTTCCCGTTCCATCGGCTGCCGCAGGCAATGTGAAGGCGCCGGCAAATTTGAAATTATGAATCTTGATCACGTCGATGTCCACCTGCATGTTATCGTATTGGGTCTTTGCTTTGAATACGACCTGTGACAGAATATGTTTGAAATTAAATTTCACTATTCCGTTGTTCATGTCTTTTGTCTGGCCTTTGGCCATGGCATACATCACGTCGTAGTTTGCATGAGTAGTACCGCTTCCATACTCATCCATGCAGGTATAACTTATCTTTTGGACATCCTTGGTGGCTTCCCAACTATAAAACACCATCATGTCTTCACTAACCGTTCCGGGATTGAACGCGTAAAAGTCCAAAGCCTCGGTAGGCCAATAACGAAGGTCGCTCGCATTGTCATAATCCCACTTACCATTTTTGTACACGATCTTCACTCCGTCATGTTCAAATTCCGTGTCGTTCTTTCCCATGAAGGCAGTACCATCCGCCGTAAAAGCGAACACGTCGAAATCGGTGTTCTTCAAGTTGTCGGGGGTAGTAGGGGTAGCCCTCGTTTCCGCCGCATTACTTAACACGTTAAAACCAATCGCATTCCGTGAGGAGGTTTCCACATTCGCAATCTCCTCTTCTGAGCAACTCATCAGTAGTACTCCAAAGATTGCCCAAAGCATTACTGTACTTTTTTTCATAAAATGAATAAAATTGTTAATAAATATAATTAATAAAACTCGATTACAACACTATATCCACATTCACATCATCCCAATCATCAACGTCCACATCAAATCCCGGACCGCCACTTCCCGGCTCGGATGGTACCTCATAATCAAAATTCAACACCAGATGCACATCACCGATATGCCCCGCTACCGGGACATCATGCACTTGGTCGCTCACGTCCTGTTCCAATACAGACATGCTGCCTGAACGGTTCTTGAGATACAGCCGGAAAACATTGGGCTCTCCTTCAAGTGCGGAATGTCCAAACGTATAGAATCCGCCTATAATCTGATTCCGTGAAACCATTCCATCAAAGAGCAGGCTCTCCGAAAGATCGGCGGGCAAACTGTCGCCGGACATGTTAAGCGAGCCGGACATGCCGGAAAGAGCAGCCCGCAAATCCGCCACCCTATCCAGTCCCCGAAGACCGTTCACCTCATACGTGTAGTGACATACCATGTTTACGGGAGTTAGCCGTACTATCTCCGCGCTTCCTCCCGGAATGTCCTTGAGGATAACTCTGTCTATATGGTCGCCACACAGCCAGGGTGGGGTGACGGCCATTGTCTGGTTATCCGGCGACCGAACATCACGCGTATCGGCAGTAAAAAGCGTGTAACTGCCGTTTTCTTTCCAAACCATCCCGTCGGTATCGTAGTTGAAGCAAATTACCCGGTAATCATTCTCGGGGAGCTCCACTTCCCCATCCTCTCCTCCGGGGAAATCAAATATCCACGTGTTGCTTTCATCGTCGGTCGGATAAAATACGACCCTCATGCCTTCAGGCTTGTCATGATTGGAAATCTTGGTCCAGTCGAATACTACCCGCACCGTGGCAAAGTGCGGATGATCGTAACATAAATCCTTATGCTCACAAGCCGTCAGTCCCATCCATAAAAATATGAACACCAGACTAAAGCGTATCAGTATCACTGCCTGCCTCCTTTCTTCCGGCTATAATTCCCCCGCCCGATCAACCACACCAAAGAGATACCCGCCTTGGTCGGGCCGAACCAGCGGCGTTTTTTAGTGGTCTGCCATACATAGTGACCGTCCAAAGGGATGTACTCCTTGTACAATCCTCCAAGGTAGCCGATTCCCAACGTGAAATCCACATTGAACCGATGTCCCACAGGTAACGAGTAGCCGTAAGCCACGCCTCCCCCGTAACTCCATTTATCCCCCAAGTAACCTTTCCCACCCAATTCGAAATCATAGGTGACGATCTGCCCGTACAATCCGACATGATGCCCGGAAAACGGTTTTTCCACCGCTCTCCGACCGAACCAGCGGCGCAACTCCACATCTCCCCCATAGATACGCCAATAATTATGCTTCCGATCACTTTTCCACCAGGCATACATCCAATTCCCGGCCACAGACCAGTTCTTCCCCAAACAGAACTCAACCCCGATGTCAGGTATCAAAACAGCGTCATAAAGCAAGTTTGTTTTCACCGCCATGCAAAACGGCCGTTTCTTTACCGGAGCTATGACGGTAACGGTATCACGGATGCACAACGTATCACGTGTATGTATATATACCGTATCTCTGACGGGATTTATCGGATCACTATCATAGCATATTTTCACCATCGACGAACGAAGTTTCGGAAAATGGAATTTATACAAATATGAGTATGGCCTCCCCCCTTTCAGTCTTTTCAGTTCTCCCCCCAAATAAGGGCTGTCCTGGTTTTCCAAACGGACGATCTTCTCCAACAAACGAAGGACATCCTCCCTCTCCGGAACATTCACATCCGCTCTCACCATCGTTATAAGTCCGTTCCAGTCACTTCCCGAAAAATGAAAATCCATCTCCAATACCGGAATCTTTATATAAGGTGATATATACCGCCACAAAACCTCTGCTCGTTTTTCAGACAGCCTTCCATTCAACAGCCCCCCTCCTTCCGGGGAAGCTCCTCCTATTATTTGAATTTTCCTGATAAGACGGACGGAGTCGTTCAATGCGGAACAGATTTTAGCAAACCGCTCCATCTCGTTCCCATTGTCAAGTAAACATGTATCTATATTTACCTTTCCTTGATGAAAATAGATCCTTACCGAATCACGCTTCTCCTGAGCGGATATTTCTCCGCTTATACTCAACACGAGCACGAACAATACACATTTAATATAAAAAAAACATCTTTTCGTCATTTAATCATTTGTTAATATGACAATCCAAACCCAGGCTTTTACACCCCCTGAATTTCAACCGCTAAAGATATGCACCTATAAACCAACCTCCAAAGCAAAAAACAAGTATTTTAAACTTATAAATACTTAGGGACAGTCGCGAAATAGGCTTAAAATTATAACAAATTGATTGTCAATGTGATAAAAATTTCATATCTTAGCTACAGGAATTAAAAATTCCTCCGAACACCCTGGAAAAGTGACTTTCGGAGGAAATGAGCAAAAATAACTCATGGCAAAAGTACGAAATTTATCTGACATTCAGCAAGAGATTGCATTTACAGAGTTTGATTTTTATCAGCGATACGAAGAGAGCTTCAAAACATCGGAACTTGGACGGATCAAGTCACTTCTTCCTCTTCGAGAGATGGCGATATCGTTCGGTTTAGTAGAAGAGAAGCCGAAGAGTTTGAGAGTGAAGCGAGGACGAAAGTCCTTCTTCACACCTGAGGGCAAGGTGGCGTTGGCGTTCTTGAAGATGTATACAGGATTGTCAGCTCCGAAGCTGATGGATGCGTTGAATGGAAACATCCATTATCAGATCTTCTGCGGGATCAGGATCAGTCCTGAGAACCAGTTGACAAACTACAAGCTGATCGACAGCATTCTGGTAGAATTGTCCAAGAAACTGAAGATTCAGGAGCAGCAGAAGGTACTTGCAGATGCATGGAAGCCGTACATGAAGAACCTTGATACTGTCTATACAGATGCCAGCTGCTATGAAAGCCTGATGCGCTTTCCAACTGACGTGAAGTTGCTTTGGGAATGTGTAGATAGAGCATACAAGATGATGTGCGGTATCAGTTCTCAGCTTGGTGAGCATCGAATGAGAACAAAGTACAATGATATCGACAAGGCGAACCTGGCATATAGGAAGCAGCGCAAACATACTCATAAGCAGACCAGAAAGATGATAATGAGACTGCTTGCATTGCTGGGCAAGATACTGGGAGAAATCCGCAGACAGATGCGCGTCCATCCGGATGAAGAACTATTGAATTACAAGCAGTTGGATATGCTTGAGACTGTCACAAGGGTATATCGTCAGCAGAAGAACCACTTCAAGAGTGGTGACTCTCGTGAGAGTATCCCTAACCGTATTGTAAGTCTCAGCAAGCCTTACATCAGACCGATAGTCAGAGGCAAGGAGACCAAGATAGTCGAATTTGGAGCGAAGTGCAACAACATATTGATTGACGGAATATCGTTTATTGAGAAGCTATCATTCAATGCATTCAATGAAGGAACGAGACTTAAGCACTGTGTGTCATTGTCGAAGAAACTTACAGGCGTTGATGTAAAAAAGATAGGTGGCGACCAGGGTTACTCGGGTAATGACAACAGAACTTTCTGCAAGGAGAATGGTATTGAAACCTCATTCACTCAGAAAGGACGAACTGGAAAGAATGAAGTTAAGAACGCTACTAAACGAGAACTTGCACGCGTTCGAGCTACAGCAATGGAAGGCTCTTTTGGAACTCAGAAGGAGCATTATGGTCTGCGAAAGATTGCTGCAAGGATAAAATCGACAGAGATCATGCTGATCTTCTTCGGTATCCACACAGCAAATGTGGTAAACCTTGCAAGACGAGAGTCAGTCCAAGTAGCTCTTGCAGCCTGATGTTCCACGCATGGAACACGACTTTACGGGAGTGGTAGCTCCAGACGTGACTGAAAATGAAAAAATCGGCCCTAAAAACAGAGCCGATGATATAAAAAACGATGAGTATGATCGGAAAAATAAGGGAAAGTCTGCTGGTTAACTCAAATTGAAGGAATTAAATGACTATCCCTAAATTATGCTGCATCCCTTGCCCAAGCGTTTGCAGGTCGTCGGGTTTATCCCATTCGACACTGCAAAAATACTATTGTCAGCGACCCTTTGCAGGGAGTAAAAAACAGCCCATTTCCTACTCCCTAAAATCCATAGATAGCGGATTCAGTATGCGGCAGCTTGTTTGCATAGGTTTTCAGCACTCCTTTCAGCGATTCATCGCTATCCTTAAAGTTTACATTTCGTGTCAGCCGCATAAAATAGAACAGACGGGAAATAAGCAACATTTTATTATAAGATACCTCTTTATCGCATCTGTGTTCATTCGCCGCACCTCGATTCGGCAATTTCAAAGCATCGAACAGATGTTTGAACTTATCCGCCGCAAAGCACATATAATAGGATGAATTTGTGAATGTCGTTGTGTAGGTAGAATGATCTATTATGCGGTAAAACTCCTTGTCTTTCCACTCTTTGAGTTTTTGCCTTAATCCATACATAACTGCTGCTTTTACATTTGGGTCTGCTTCGCGGCTCTTTTTACCCTTTACGCGGAATGTAATCTCAAAATCTTTTGAATCTCCGATATAGTCCAATATTTTGGTTAATGATTTTGGCGGGAGTTTAACCCAA
>OIMK01000239.1_pt1 | contig 8505 bp, 7 predicted proteins | sample 1584841 | NCBI WGS metagenome assembly OIMK01 (sample SAMN02674597, study PRJEB24791) | human gut metagenome, SKBSTL013 | isolation source: stool | host: Homo sapiens | place: USA | reverse complement strand
GCCTGTGATGTAGATCCATTAGACTCAAATGTCTCAGATACTGTACGGATCGCATATGGGAACTCAGACTCGCTTGGAAGTACCGGAAGAAGTGCTCTCTCAGCCAGTGCTCCATGTCCGATCTCACGACGTCCCGGTCCTCTGGAAGGTCTTGTCTCTCCTACAGAGTAGGACGGGAAGTTGTAGTGATGCATATATCTCTTTGTCTTCTCTGCTTCATCAAGACCGTCAAGCTTCTGTGCTTCAGAAAGTGGAGCAAGTGTTGTCATTGTGCAGATCTGTGTCTGTCCTCTTGTGAACATAGCAGAACCATGAACTCTCGGGATCAGGTCTACTTCTGCTGCAAGCGGTCTGATCTGATCGATCGCACGACCATCCGGACGCTTATGATCTTTGAGGATCATCTTTCTTACTGTCTTCTTCTGATACTGGTAAACAGCCTCACCAAGCTTCGCAAGATACTCTTCGTTGTCTGCAAATGCTTCCTCGAGTCTCTCTGTGATCACACGGATATTCTCTTCTCTTGTCTGCTTGTCATCTGTAAATACAGCCTCTTCCATCTCAGCAGCCGGAACGATCTCCTGGATCGCATCAAAGAGTTCCTGCGGAACAGCAAAGCTCTGATACTCATGTTTCGGCTTTCCACACTCTGCAACGATCGTGTCAAAGAAAGCGATCACTTTCTGGTTCAGATCATGTGCCGCAAAGATTGCTTCGATCATCTTCGCTTCCGGAACTTCCTTCGCACCGGCCTCGATCATGATAACCTTTTCCTTTGTAGAAGCAACTGTCAGTGCAAGCTCGGAAACTTCCTTCTGTGCTGCTGTCGGGTTGAATACGAACTCTCCGTCAACAAGTCCAACCTGTGTTGTAGAGATTGGTCCGTCAAACGGAATATCAGAAATACTTGTTGCAAGTGCAGCACCAAGCATAGCTGTAAGTTCCGGGCTGCAGTCCTGATCTACAGAAAGAACAAGATTCTCAAGTGTTACGTCATTTCTATAATCTTTCGGGAACAGAGGACGCATCGGACGGTCGATGACACGGTCTGTCAGGATTGCATTCTCAGATGCTTTACCCTCTCTCTTATTAAATCCTCCCGGGATCTTTCCTACAGCATACATTCTCTCATTATACTCTACGCTGAGTGGGAAGAAATCAATTCCTTCTCTTGGCTTATCAGAAGCTGTTGCTGTACACAGTACAGTTGTGTCACCATAATGCATCAGCACTGCACCATTCGCCTGTTTTGCCACACGGTCAACATCCACGCGCAGTGTTCTGCCGGCCAGTTCCATTTCAAACTTTTTATACATGGTTTTCTCCTTTTTATCTTATCTTCGTTTTATATGAGCAGAACAATTCGCTCCGAAACTACTGAAAAATGTACTATTCCATAGCAATTGAAGCCCACTGTAATCGATTGATAATACACTTTTCAGTGGTCTCGGTTCTTCTCTGCCCACAAGCTTTTAAATTATATCATATTCCATAATAAGAAGTAAATAGTTTTCCAAAAAAAGAACAAAAAGTACCAAAAATTCAGACAAAAAGAAACAGACCAGAAACCACATCATCAGATGCAGCTTCTGATCTGTCAATTGATCTTCTTTTTTGGAAAATCTTATTATTTTCTCAGACCAAGTTTCTCGATCAGAGCACGGTATCTCTCGATATCTACTTTCTTGAGGTATGCAAGAAGTCCTCTTCTCTGTCCAACCATCTTAAGAAGTCCTCTTCTTGAGTGGTGATCCTTCGGGTTAGCTTTGAAGTGATCTGTCAGCTCGTTGATTCTTGCTGTAAGGATAGCAACCTGTACTTCCGGTGATCCTGTATCTCCCTCTGTTCTTCCAAATTCTTTGATGATAGCCTGTTTCTTCTCTTTTGCGATCATTGTAATATCCTCCTTAAAATTCTTAGTTAAACCGCCTGGCATTAAGCAATGGTCGGAGTGATCCGATTACCGAACACCGGCTGATTTGATACCTCGGATAGTATAGCACAGAGATATCTGCTTGTAAAGCACAAATTTAAAATCTTTTATCTTTCATCGAATGGATGATTTTTCAGATATTCTTCTCCGTACCGCATATCTTTCATCACGCGGTCTTTGAGTTCTTCAACCGAATGAAATTTCGTTTCCGGACGTTCGAACTCCAGGATCTGCACTGTGGCAGTCTTCCCGTAAGCATCGCCTTCATATCCGTAAACATAAACTTCGAACAACCGTCTTTTCTCTTGCGCAACGGTCGGTTTCACCCCGGCATTTCCCACACCGCCATACCATACACCATCCACAAGGACGCGACAGGCATAGACACCGTACTTTGGCAGGATTTTCTTTTCCTGCGGTGCAAGATTCATTGTCGGAAATCCAAGTGTTCTTCCAAGCTGCTGTCCATGTTCCACAACACTGGTGATCTCATACGGATACCCCAGAAGCTTATTTGCAAGAGGAATATTTCCATCGAGGAGAAGTTCCCTGATATAAGTGCTGCTGATCTCCCGGTCTTTGTAATATGCTTTCTCGACCACATCAACTGTATAGCCATATTTCGCTGCATATTTCTCCAGCATCTGATGATTGCCTCTTTTTTCATGACCAAAATTAAAATCCGTTCCAACAACAATGTATGATGCGTGCAGCTTCTTATGCAGGATTTCATCGATAAATTTTTCTGCTTCCATCTCCATCATTTCTCTCGTAAATGGAATCTCGATCAGATAATCTACCTTGTCCTCAAGAAATGCCCTTCGCTCTTCATTTGTCATCAGACAGTCTCTGTCCATATCAAATGCACAAACGACACTGTCGCAGTCTTCCTTCTGCGCATATTTCATTATTCTGTTGAGCAGCTTCTGATGTCCTCTGTGCAATCCATCAAACTTTCCAAGCGTTACCGCTGTGTGATTTCTTCCGTCAAAGGCATCTAATCCTTTTATATATTGCATGTCTGTCTTATTCGTCCTTTATTTCTCAATTTTCTCTGCTTCAGGATCCAGAAACATTTTCTTAATATGGAACAGCTTCTTCGGTGCACGATACTGATAAAGGCCGATAAAATTCTTTCTGGAATCATATACTCTGACTTCCTGTCCATCTGTCCACGCTTCTTTTTCTAACAGAAAACGTTCCGGAAGATCATTTCCGTTATAAGACATCCACGCCTTCGCATCCGTCACAGTAACGGCCGGCAGTTCCGCGAAGATCTGATCCAGAGGAGTGAAAAGTTCTGCACCTTCTCCCTGTTCCATCTTCTGTCGCACTTCATCCAGTGTTACCGCATCTTCTTTCAGGAAACGGCCGACTTTCGTACGCTCAAGTTCTTCCATACAGCCGCCCACCTGAAGCTTCTCTCCAATGTCATGGCACAAAGTACGGATATATGTTCCCTTAGAACAGTCCACCTCCATACGCACATGCGGAAGATTCATCTCCAGAATGCGAATTCCATGGATCTGGACTTTTCTGCTCTTACGCTCCACGGTCTTTCCTTCACGGGCAAGCTCATAAAGCTTCTTTCCATTCACTTTCAACGCAGAATACATCGGCGGAATCTGATCATATTCTCCGATAAATGATTCGATACAGGAACGTACTTCCTCTTCCGTCAGATTGCCCGGATCCCTCTCCTCCAGAACCTCTCCGGAAATGTCCTGCGTATCTGTCGTCTTTCCTAAAAGCAGCAGAGCCTCATAGGTCTTATCATGATCTGTCAGAAGCTCACAAACCTTTGTTGCTCTTCCAAGACACACCGGAAGGACTCCCGTTGCATCCGGATCAAGCGTACCTGTATGGCCGATCTTCTTCTGTCCGACAACTTTTCGAAGAACCGCAACCACATCATGGGAAGTGTATCCTTTTTCTTTGTAAATATTAACTATTCCGTTTATCATTTTTCCTCGTTTTTCTCTTCTGCCGCTCTAAGCTGTCTTTCAATTAAAAGTGTCAGATTGTTGATCACATCATACGGGGAACCTTTCATTGTAACACCGGCTGCTCTCACATGACCGCCACCACCATAATATTTCGCAACTGCACTTACATCAACGATTTCTTTTGATCTAAGACTTACTTTAAATGTCTGCGGTTCGAGCTCGTAAAGAAGGATTGCAACCTCCACACCTCTTGTCTGACGCAATACGCTGACAATTCCATCCAGATCAGACGGTTTTGCCTGGAAGAACTCCATTTCTTTCAAACGTATCACTGAGACAACCGCTTTCTTATTCAGGATCATCATACTCTCAAGAAGTGCCTTCCCAAGCATCTGATTCTGAACATAGGATTTTTCAAAATATGTTCCGTCAATGATCGCGCTTCCATTGATCCCTTTTCTTAAAAGTGCAGCACCGACTTCCATTGTCTCCGGTGAAGTACAGGAATACTGGAACACTCCGGTATCATGCACAATCCCCATATAAAGGAAAGATGCGATTTCTTCCGTAATCTTCTCCTCATCCAGCAGACGGAAAACAAGTTCCGAAGTAGAACTTGCATCCGGCACGATATAATTCGTGTCTGCAAAAGACTCGTTACTGATGTGGTGATCCACACATAAAGTTTCCTTTGCCTTTTGGAACACCGGCTCGGAAAAACCAAGACGTCTTTCGTCCCCGCAATCCAGACTGATGAAAAGGTCATAAACTTTGCCTTCTACAATCTCATGCTTCGGCACATCTCTGTGTCCCATCATCTGAAATGCTTCCGGAATCTCCTCCAGATACAGATCTGTCTCAATCTCCGGATAATAAGTGGTCAGATAAAGATATAATCCAAGTGTAGAACCAACGCAGTCCCCATCCGGACGAATGTGTCCGCCAATGGCTACACTGTGTTTCCCTTTTAATACATCGTTTAATACGATCATCTATTCCTCAGCTCCATCCTTCAAATCTCTTGTCACTTCGTCAATTTTCTTGCTGATATTTACTCCATATTCAATGGACTGGTCTACGATAAATGTAATCTGTGGTGTGTTGCGCATATTCACTGTACGTGCAAGTTCTCTGCGGATATATCCCTCTGCACTCTGAAGACCTTTGATCGTATCTTCCTGTGCTTTCTTGTCTCCGAGAACACTGATATATGCCTTGCATGTCTTAAGATCCGGTGCTACTTCAACAGCAACAACAGATGTCAGCGGTGCAACACGTGGATCTTTGATCCCGCCACGCAGGATATTACTCAGCTCACGCTGTACTTCTGCATTGACTCTTGTATTCTTAATACTGTTCTTTCTCATGTTATAACTCCTTTTTTATACAGAAAAGTTACTCCTGCAATGTATGACCCATGCACGAGTAACAATTCTGTCACCTGCTGACAATTACAACACTCTGCAAATGTCGGCATCTTTTATTCTTACTTGCGTTCTGTCTCTACCATCTTGTAGGCTTCAACCTGATCGCCTTCTTTAATGTCATTGTAGTTCTCGAATACGAGACCACACTCATATCCTGTTCTGACTTCCTTCACGTCATCTTTGAAACGCTTCAGAGATGCCAGCGGTCCGTCGAATACAACGATTCCGTCACGGATCAGACGAACAGAACAGTTTCTCTCGAAGATACCGTCAAGCACATACGCACCGGCAATTGTTCCAACTCCTGATGCCTTGAATGTCTGACGTACTTCCGCATGACCGAGAACCTTCTCCTCAAAGACAGGATCAAGCATACCCTTCATGGCTGCCTCTACATCTTCGATGGCATTGTAGATAACTCTGTAAAGTCTTAAGTCAACACCCTCGCGCTCAGCGATATCTTTCGCTGTTGCATCCGGACGAACGTTAAATCCAATGATGATCGCATTTGATGCAGATGCAAGGATAACGTCAGATTCATTGATCGCACCAACACCGCCATGGATGATCTTAACAACAACTTCATCGTTACTCAGCTTCAGAAGACTCTGCTTGATTGCCTCTACAGATCCCTGAACATCAGCCTTAACAACAATGTCAAGTTCTTTGAGGTTACCTTCCTGGATCTGGTTGAACAGATCATCCAGAGACATCTTGGACTTCGTCTCTTCCAGAAGTTTTACCTTGTTCTGGGAAATAAATGTCTCTGCAAACGCTCTTGCTTCTTTATCAGACTCACATCCTACGAATACTTCTCCCGCATTCGGAACATCATTCAGACCAAGGATCTCAACCGGCTGGGACGGACCTGCTTCTTTCACACGTCTTCCCTTGTCATCCATCATCGCTCTTACACGACCATGAGCGCTTCCTGCTGCGATCGCATCTCCTACGTGGAGTGTACCTTTCTGTACAAGAACAGTTGCAACAGATCCCTTACCTTTATCAAGCTCAGCCTCGATCACAAGACCACGTGCGGCACGGTTCGGGTTCGCTTTCAGTTCCATAACCTCTGCTGTCAGAAGGATCATCTCAAGAAGATCCTGGATTCCTTCATGTGTATGCGCTGATACCGGAACAAAGATTGTGCTTCCGCCCCAGTCTTCCGGAATCAGTTCGTATTCTGTCAGTTCCTGTTTTACACGTTCAACATTCGCACTTGGCTTATCGATCTTGTTGATCGCAACAATAATCTCAATTCCTGCTGCTTTCGCATGGTTGATCGCCTCAATTGTCTGTGGCATAACACCGTCATCCGCAGCAACTACAAGGATTGCGATATCTGTAGAGTTTGCTCCACGCATACGCATTGCAGTAAATGCCTCATGTCCCGGTGTGTCGAGGAATGTGATCTTTTCTCCGTTAATCTCAACAACAGATGCACCGATGTGCTGTGTGATACCACCGGCCTCACGACCTGTTACATTACTGTTACGGATTGCATCCAGAAGAGATGTCTTACCATGGTCAACATGACCCATAACACATACAACCGGTGGGCGTTTTACCATAAGGCTTTCGTCTTCTTCATCCTCTTTCAGAAGTTCTTCGATTACATCTACAACTTCTTCCTTCTCACACAGGACATCGAATTCCAGCGCGATCTCTTCTGCTGTCTCATAATCGATCTCCTGGTTCACCGTAGCAACTTTTCCCTGCATAAAGAGCTTTTTGATAATTACAGACGGAACAATCTTCATCTTATCAGCCAGTTCTTTGATTGTCAGAACCTCTGGGATTGTGATCTGTTTGATCTCTTCCTCTACCTTCTGCTCTTTCTGCTGTGGTTTCTGAAGCTGCTGTTTTGGCTCGTTTTTCTTCTTGCCCTTTGGCATTCTTTCTTCATCATCACGACGATAATCTTTCTTCTTGTGATCGTCTTTTCCCTTGGCATTCTTTCTCTGTGGTTTCTGTCCTTCGATTGCAGGAGCCGGAATGCTTGGGTTGTTCTTTCTGTCATTTCTTCTGTTGTCGTTTCTGTCTCCGAATTTACGTCCCTGTCTGTCATCGCCACGGTTATTGTCTCGTCTGTTATCACGGTCTCCCTGGTTTCTGTCGGAACGTCCGTTCTGCGGGCGGTCTCCTCTCTGGAATCTCTGTCCGCCTCTTCCTTCCTGGCGGTCACCGTTACGTCCGTCTCTTCCGCCACGTCTTTCACCACCACGGTTATTTCTGTTATCGGATCTGTCGTTTCTTTCAGATCTTTCATTTCTTTCAGATCTCTCCGGTCTTTCACTTCTTTCCGGACGTCTGTTCTGTGTTCTTTCTGCTGCCGGCTTCTCTGTCCTCTTTGGAGCCTGTGCTTCTTCTGCAGACGCATTCTGTGCTGCGGAACGGTCAGAACGTCTTGCCGGACGGCCGTTATTTACCTGCATCGGTTTTCCCTGTCCGGAATTCTGACGATTTCCTCCGGATCTTCTTCCTTTGTTACCACCGTTCTGTGCATTCTGCGGACGTATTACATGCACGATATTCTTTTTCTTTGGTGTTTCTGATTTTTGTGTATTTTCGTTTGTATTTGTTTCTATATCTTTATTATTTGACATATAATCTGCCTCCTCTATGCAATTGTCTGATTCTCTGTGTCTATATGCTTCCGGATTCCTTTTGCAAATCCCTCATCCAGGATAACCAAAGATGCACGGAACTCTTTTCCCATTGCATGCCCCAATGTATCTTTATCTTTGTAAAAATAGATCGGAACCTGATAAAAGTCACACATGTTCTGAAATTTCTTCTTGGTATTATCGGATGCATCGTCTGCAACGATCACAAGATATGCCCTTCCGGATTTTACTTCTTTCTCCGTACAGAACTCCCCGCTTGCAACCTTGCCGGCTTTCGTGGCAAGACCGATCATAGATAATGCTTTATTCTGACTCAAGTACTTCCATCTCCTTTTCCAGTGCTTCATACACTTCTTTCGGGATAGCCTGCTTAAAGGATCTCTCCAGGCCCTTATTCTTCACTGCTTTTGCAAGGCAGTCACCATTCGGGCAGAGATAAGCACCGCGTCCGTTCTTTCTTCCTGTTGCATCCAGTAGAAATTCTCCCTCCGATGTGCGGATGACACGAATCATCTCTTTTTTACTCTTCATTTCCTGACATCCTACGCATTTACGCATAGGAACTTTTTTAT
>OIMK01000228.1_pt1 | contig 8654 bp, 9 predicted proteins | sample 1584841 | NCBI WGS metagenome assembly OIMK01 (sample SAMN02674597, study PRJEB24791) | human gut metagenome, SKBSTL013 | isolation source: stool | host: Homo sapiens | place: USA | reverse complement strand
AGAAAAAGCGTACTTATGACAGAAGTAACCCGGCGTATAAATGGGTAGCTCTTGCAATCGTACTGATGGGCGGTGCGGCGTTCGTCTATGGTATCTATGCATTGACGACCCATGCAGGATTTGGAATGTATTTCCTTTTGTTTGGTCTGGCTGCAATCTTCTTATTTGCCGGAGCGAATGTACTTCCGACTTCGAAGAATAATAAGAATTATATTGAGAAGCGGCTGACGGAATCGATCAGTCAGATGGAAGAGTATATCAGAGTGTATCCGGATTTTCCGGTACCGGCTCACTATGCACATCCGATTGTGCTAAAGAGAATGCAGGAAATTATGAAAGAAGGGCGTGCGAGAAATATTCCGGAAGCATTGCAGGTTTTGAAAAAAGATCTGAAAGCGTTGAATTCCAGCGTAGTCGTCGAGAAAGAAGAGTATGACGAAGTGGTAGCGATCAAACCGATGTTTCTGGTGATGGATTATAAATAATTTGGCAGATAGGAAATGCGGTCGGCATATATTCTGAGATTATGAGTAAGAATATATTGCCGGCCGTATTTTTGACATATCAAAGTATACAAGAGAAGATACCAGCGGGAGGTTCTTTGTAGCGCTATGTGTTTGAAAGAAGCCACCGGTGGCGGGTACTTAGATTTTAAGCTTCAATATATATGCTAAAACCAGGAATAGTATTGCGATACATTTCACACCAATAGACACTCCGACATACCCCGGCAGCAAATATCCTTTTTGCTTTTTGCCTAATATTAAAGAAATGATATCGATTATAAAAAAGACGATTAGAACAATTGCAGCACCGAAGATCAGTAGCATAGCATCACCATTATTATGTGTCAGTGCAGTTACGACTCCAACATTTGTAATTGACATCCAGCTGTAGATTATGTATATCATGCATATTAAGTTAAAAATAATATCAAAGACAACTTTTTTGTTTTCTGTTCCGTTCTTCATTTTAATGTCCCCTTTCTTTAAGAGAATTTGGTAATAGCCGGCATTCTTATCAATTTTTTGTTTCTTCTCTTTTGTTGTCTATAATATAAACCATCAAGTAACTTGAAGGTCAATAGTTTTAGAAAAAATAATTTGTAACTGCTTCTGTATTGTGGAAAAATCAGAATATTGGTATAATGAGAACATACATTCGAAGTAGAAAAACTTTGTGAATAAATTTGCGAGTAAAGGAAGAATGAGAACAGGCATGGCAGGCAAAGAACAGAAAAGCTATATTGCAATCGACTTGAAATCGTTTTACGCATCGGTAGAATGCAAAGAAAGAGAACTGGATCCGATGACGACCAATCTGGTAGTAGCGGACAAAAGCCGTACGGAAAAGACTATCTGTCTGGCAGTGTCTCCTTCCTTGAAATCCTACGGGATACCGGGCCGTGCCAGACTCTTCGAGGTCGTGCAGAAGGTAAAAGAAGTGAATAAAAGACGGATCTGCATGGCACCCGGAAAGAAGTTTGCAGGAGCTTCCGTTGATAATGAAGAAATAAAACTACATCCGGAATTGGAACTGGATTATATTACGGCGGTTCCGAGAATGGCATTATATATGAAATGCAGTACGGAGATCTACAACATTTATCTGAAATACGTTGCACCGGAGGATATCCATGTCTATTCCATTGACGAGGTATTCATGGATGTGACCGATTACCTGAATACTTACCGGATGACGGCAAGAGAGCTGGCTGGAAAGATTATTCGGGAGATCCAGCAGGAGACGTCGATTGCGGCAACGGCCGGAATCGGAACGAATCTGTACCTGTGTAAAGTTGCCATGGATATTGTGGCGAAGCATATCGAGCCGGATCAGAATGGGGTGAGGATCGCAGAACTTACAGAAATTTCTTATAGGAAGCTTTTGTGGGCGCACCAGCCGATCACGGATTTCTGGCGTGTGGGCCCGGGGTATGCGAAGAAGCTTGCGGAAGTCGGATTATTTACCATGGGAGATGTGGCAAGATGTTCTCTTGGTAAGCCGGGGGAATATTATAATGAAGATTTGCTGTACCGGCTATTTGGGGTGAATGCAGAACTTTTGATTGATCATGCCTGGGGGTGGGAGCCGTGTACGATGGAGGCGATTAAGAATTACAAGCCTTCATCGAACAGTGTTGGTTCCGGTCAGGTATTGCAGTGTCCGTATTCTTATGAAAAGGCAGGTCTCATTGTTCGGGAGATGACAGAATTACTGGTATTGGATCTGGTTGAAAAAGGGCTTGTGACTAACCAGATTGTACTGACAGTAGGATACGATATTGAAAATCTGAAACAATCAGAATTTCAGAAGAATTACCGAGGTGAGATAAAGACAGACCGTTATGGGAGAAAGATTCCGAAGCATGCACATGGAACAATGAATTTGGAAGAGCATACGTCTTCTACACGAAAAATTGTGGATGCAACGGTAGAACTGTATCAAAGGATTGTGGATCCCCAACTGCTTGTACGCAGGATATCACTGGCGGCGAATCATGTGATACAGGAATGTGAGATTGCAGAGACGGACTCGTATGAACAGATGGATCTTTTTACAGATTATCAAGCGAAGGAAGAACAAAAGCAGCGGGAAAAAGAAGAACGGGAGCGTGAGAGAAGTATGCAGCAGGCAGTCCTTGAACTCAAGAAGAAATTTGGAAAGAATGCAGTGCTGAAGGGAATGAATCTGCAGGAAGGAGCGACAACTATTGAGAGAAACAGACAAATCGGCGGACACAAAGCATAAATATGATGATATTTTAGATTGTCCGCATCACGTATCTTCTGTTCATCCATCAATGCCGTTGATAGACAGAGCGGCACAGTTCGCTCCGTTCTCAGCATTGACCGGATACGGAGAGGTCGTGAAGGAAGAAGCAAGACTTACAGAACAGAGAGTAGAACTGGACGAGGGGGAACTGGAGCGGTTAGATCAAAGTTTACAATATCTTAAGAAACGATTGCAGGACGAGCGGGAAACAACCCCGGATGTGAAGATTACGTATTTCTGTGCAGACCAGAAGAAGGAAGGTGGTCAATATCGAACTGTTCAGGGGAAGGTGAGAAGAATCAGACAATATGAAAAAGCGGTCGAGTTGGAAGATAGGACCGCAATTCCAATCAAAGATATCGTGCAGATTTCACGACTATAGAGGAAGAGAGAAAGTGAGAAAGCAGAAGACGAAGAACGGCGTAGGAAGATCTTCCCTCGTATAAGTCTCTTCGGCAGCAGAAAGTTCTTTCATAAATAATATGCTCCAATCTGGTATGTTCATGTGAGTTTTATTATACAACAGATTCTGATTTCATGCATAGAATAGTTAAGAGAAAATATCGGCAATCATGGAATAATGCCTATGAGATTTTGCGAATTGAGGGAAAAGGAAGTTGTGAATATCTGCAATGGCAAGTGCCTTGGAGGTGTAGTAGATCTGCAGATAAATACATGCTCCGGTGCGATAGAAGCATTGATTGTTCCGGGACCGGGAAAGTTCTGTGGATTCTTTGGAACGGATAGCGAATATGTGATACCATTTGCATGTATAAAGAAGATTGGACCGGATATTATTCTTGTGGAAATTAAAGAAGAAAAGTTTTTGCAAAAATATTAGACATTGTGTATAATGAAAGCAATAAGATACGTGGAAAGGCGGAGTGGATTATATGAAGTGTCCATATTGTGGCAATCCAGATACAAGAGTGATTGATTCCAGACCAGCAGAGGATAATAGTTCTATCAGAAGAAGACGTTCTTGCGATGAATGTGGTAAGCGTTTTACAACTTATGAAAAGGTAGAGACGATCCCACTGATTGTAATTAAGAAAGATAATAACCGTGAACAGTATGAAAGAGCGAAGATAGAGAATGGAGTTCTGAATGCATGCTACAAGCGTCCGGTTCCGGCTGAAGAGATTCAAAAGACAATTGATGCGATTGAACTGTCAATTTTTAATCGTGAAGAGAAAGAAATCCCAAGCAGTGAGATTGGTGAAATTGTTATGGAGAATCTGAAGGCATTAGATCCGGTTGCATATGTCAGATTTGCATCTGTCTACAGAGAGTTCAAAGATGCGAATACATTTATGGATGAATTGAAGAAATTTCTAAGATAATAAAAATCGGTTATACTCTGTTCGTGAGTATAACCGATTTCAATCTTTCGGAGAATGTTAGTATGTTACACAGGAGGCGAGAATGAGAACTTATAAATTAACAATTGCTTATGACGGAACTGCATATCAGGGATGGCAGAGACAGGCAAACACAGAGAACACTTTGCAGGGAACTCTGGAGCGAACAATTTCGTCAGTGGCAGGATATCCAGTGGAGATTGATGGTTCAGGACGAACAGATGCAGGTGTTCATGCGAATGGACAGACTGCAACAGTAGTTCTTTCTGGTCGGGTGGAGGATGGATTTTTTACAGAAAAGATAAATTCAAGATTACCTGAAGATATTCGGATTTTAGATGCAGAGCTTGTGAGGAATGGATTTCATGCGAGAAAAAGTGCAGTTGGAAAAAGATACATTTATCAGCTGGATTTGGCGGAGAAACCAGATGTATTCACAAGACGATATACATATCATTTTCCGCAGAGATTGGATTTAGATGCGATGAGAAAGGCAGCACAATTGTTGATTGGCACGTATGAGTTTGCCGGATATACGGATAAAAAGGATGAAAAGTCCACAAAAAGAACAATTTATGCTATAATGATTTGCGGACAAGGAAGCAAAGTCAGTATTCAATATGAAGGAACAGGATTTCTTTACCATATGGTAAGGATTTTGACAGGAACTTTGCTGGAAGTTGGAACCGGAGCACGAAGCATAGAGAGTGTGAAGGAACCTTTGAAATCAAAAGATAGAAGTCAGGCTGGATTTTTAGCACCTGCAAGAGGGTTATTCCTTGATGAGGTGTATTATTGATTCGGTTATGGAAAGTTGCTGATTATTCACAGAAGAGTTGGCGAATGGACGGTGAACAGCAACACTCTTGAAAGGGAGGATGCAGCGTATTGAAATTAATATCATGGAATGTAAATGGTATTCGTGCCTGTGTACAGAAAGGATTTCTTGATTTCTTTCATGAGGCAGATGCGGATATCTTCTGTATTCAAGAGACGAAGATGCAGGAAGGACAGCTAAATCTGGAATTAGAAGGCTATTATCAGTATTGGAATTATGCTGTGAAGAAGGGATATTCCGGAACAGCTGTGTTTACAAAGAAAGAACCATTGTCGGTGAGTTATGGAATCGGTATTGAGGAGCATGACCAGGAAGGACGTGTGATTACGTGTGAATTTGAAGAGTTTTATTTCGTCACAGTATACACACCGAATTCTCAGAATGGGCTGGCAAGGTTAGATTACAGAATGAAGTGGGAGGATGACTTCCGTACTTATCTGAAGAAGTTAGAAGAGACAAAACCGGTGATTGTGACTGGAGATATGAATGTAGCGCACAAAGAGATTGATCTTAAGAATCCGAAGACCAACCGTAAGAATGCAGGTTTTACGGATGAGGAAAGACAGAAGTTTACTGAACTTCTGGATGCAGGATTTATTGATACATTCCGGTACTTTTATCCGGAGCAGACAGGAATCTATTCCTGGTGGTCTTATCGTTTCAGTGCCAGGGCGAAGAATGCAGGCTGGCGTATAGACTACTTCTGTGTCTCGGAAAGTTTAAAGGACAGACTGGACGATGCGAAGATACTTACAGATATTATGGGATCAGATCATTGCCCGGTTGAATTGGATTTGAAATAATAGAAAGAGGAGAAGAGAACAATGACAAAGATTGACATTATTTCAGGATTTCTTGGAGCAGGAAAGACAACTTTAATTAAGAAGCTTCTTTCTGACGCATACAAGGGAGAACAGGTTGTATTGATTGAGAATGAATTTGGAGAGATCGGTATTGATGGTGGATTTTTGAAGGAAGCAGGAATTGAGATTCGTGAGATGAATTCAGGATGTATCTGTTGTTCACTGGTTGGAGATTTTGGAAAATCTCTTCATGAGGTCGTAGATACTTATCATCCGGATCGTATTCTGATTGAGCCATCAGGAGTTGGAAAGCTTTCTGATGTAATCAAGGCTGTACAGGATGTTCAGGGTGAGATTGATGCAGAGCTCAATAGCTTTACAACAGTTGTAGATGTAACAAAGTGCAAGATTTACCGTAAGAACTTTGGCGAATTTTTCAGCAATCAGATTGAATATGCAGGTGCAGTTATTTTAAGCCGTACAGATAAAGCGAAACCGGAGAAGATTCAGGAAAGTGTTGCACTGTTAAGAGAATTGAATGAAAAAGCTCCAATCATCACAACACCGATCGAGCAGCTTCCGGGCGAGAAGATTCTTGAAACAATGGAATCAAGCAAATCTCTTGAAGATGAGTTACTCGCAGAAGTAGCCAAGGAAGCACATGATCATGAACATCATCACCACCACGATCATGAAGAGTGCGATCACGAGCACCATCACCATCACGATCATGAAGAGTGTGATCACGAGCATCATCACCACGATCATGAAGAGTGCGATCACGAGCATCATCACCACGATCATGAAGAGCATGAGCACCATCATCACGATGGAGAGTGCAGTTGTGGATGCGGACATCACCATCATGATCATGAAGGTCATCATCATGCAGATGAAGTTTTCACAAGCTGGGGTAAAGAGACAATTCATACTTATACAAAGGATGAGGTCAGTGCAATTCTGAAGACTCTTGAAGAGGACGGCTCTTACGGAAATGTACTCCGTGCAAAAGGAATGGTTGCAGGTGCAGACGGTGAGTGGATCTACTTTGATATGGTTCCAGAGGAACATGAAGTAAGAACAGGAGCACCGGAATACACAGGAAGAATCTGTGTGATCGGAGCTGAGCTTAACGAAGACAAGCTTGCAGAATTATTTAAGGTGAAATAAAAAGGATAAGCAAAGCAGTACCCCATAGGGGGCTGCGTAGCATTATGTAATAACAGATGTCTTCTGCGAAAGGGAGACGGAATGGAGATAGATATGATGAAAGAGCCAGATGTTATGGTTTATCTGATGACAGGTTTTCTTGATAGTGGAAAGACACAGTTTCTGAATTTTACATTGTCACAGGACTACTTCCAGATCGACGGCAAGACACTTCTGATTCTTTGTGAAGAGGGAGAAGAAGAGTATGATCCGAGAGAATTGCTGAAGTATGGTGTCGTTATTGAGACTGTAGAAGATAAAGAAGATCTGACAGAAGAGTGGCTGGAAGAGATGAATAAGAAGCATGAGCCGGAACGTGTTGTTATTGAATATAATGGCATGTGGCAGGTGAGTGAATTTGAGAAGATGAAGCTTCCGGCAGGCTGGGCTATCGAGCAGAAGATTACAACGGTAGATGCAAGTACTTTTCAGATGTATCTGACAAACTTAAAACCACTGTTTGTAGAGATGGTAAAGGGCGCAGAGCTTGTTCTGTTCAACCGTTGCGAGGATAAGAAACCGTTGGCAGGATACCGCAGAAGTGTTAAGGTTGTAAGCCCTCAGGCAGAAGTAATCTTTGAGGATGAGAATGGTGAGGTAGACAATATCTTTGAAGACGAAGTACCATATGATCTCAAAGCACCTGTGATTGAGATTCCAAGAGAAGATTATGGTATCTGGTATATTGATATGCAGGAGCATCCGGAGCGCTATAAAGGAAAAGTTGTAGAATTTGTTGCAAAGGTTATGAAACCAAAAGCATTTCCGTCTAAGGTATTCTATCCGGGGCGTATGGCAATGACTTGCTGTGCAGATGATACATCTTTCCTTGGATATGTTTGCAGAAGCGCTTATGCGCCGAAGCTGAATGCGGGAGACTGGGTAAAAATTCGTGCAAAAGTGCGTTATGCGAATCTGTCCGTATACGGCGGAGAAGGACCGGTGCTTGAGGCAGAGAATATTGAGCCAGCAGAACCAATTGAAGAGTTAGTATATTTTAATTAAGACAAGCAATAAGACAAAGTAATAAGACAAGAAATAGGAGGAGAACTTCATGGCAAAGAAATATGATGTAATCGCATTAGGAGAACTTCTGATTGATTTTACAATGAATGGACAAAGTGAGCAGGGAAACAATATGTTTGAGGCTTGCCCGGGAGGTGCACCGTGTAATGTGCTGGCACTTCTGAACAAGATGGGAAAGAAGACAGCATTTATAGGAAAAGTTGGAAAAGATCAGTTTGGAGCGTTATTAAGAGATACGATTACGGAAGCCGGAATCGATGCCTCCAATCTGATGGTTGACGAAAATGTGAATACAACACTCGCATTTGTACATACATTCCCAGATGGAGACAGAGAATTCTCATTTTACCGTAATCCGGGAGCGGATATGATGCTTACTGCAGATGAAGTGAATCCAGAAGTAGTAAAAGATACAAAAGTCTTTCATTTTGGAACACTTTCTATGACACATGAAGGTGTGCGTGAAGCGACAAAGAAAGCGGTAGAAACAGCAAAAGCAAATGGTTGCCTTGTATCCTTTGATCCAAATCTGAGACCGCCTCTGTGGAGCTCTCTTGATCTTGCAAAAGAGCAGATGGAGTATGGATTTGGAAAATGTGATATCCTGAAGATCTCTGATAATGAAATTCAGTTTGTATCCGG
>OIMK01000222.1_pt1 | contig 8728 bp, 8 predicted proteins | sample 1584841 | NCBI WGS metagenome assembly OIMK01 (sample SAMN02674597, study PRJEB24791) | human gut metagenome, SKBSTL013 | isolation source: stool | host: Homo sapiens | place: USA | reverse complement strand
GGGCGACCCCGATCAGACCGGCACCGCCGTTACCTTCAAGCCGGATCCGGAGATGTTCGACACCCTGGTGTATGACTATGAAACGCTGCACACCCGGATGCGGGAGCAGGCGTTCCTGAATGCGGGGCTGCGTATCACCATTACCGACGCCCGGCCCGGCCAGGAGCAAAGTGACTCCATGTGCTACGAGGGAGGCATCCGGGAATTTGTTACCTGGCTCAACCGCAACAAGACGGCGCTGCATGAGGAGGTCATCTATCTGGCGGGGGCCAAGGGCGACAGCACCGCCGAGGTGGCCCTGCAGTATAACGACAGCTATAACGAGACCCTGGTGTCCTTCGCCAACGACATCCACACCCCCGAGGGCGGCATGCACGAGACGGGCTTCAAAACGGCCCTGACCCGGGTGCTGAACGCCTATGGCATGAAATACGGCATGATCAAGGAGGGCGACAAGGTCTCCGGCGAGGACGTCCGGGAGGGCATCACCGCCGTGATCTCCGTGAAGCTGACGGAGGCCCAGTTCGAGGGACAGACCAAGGCCAAGCTGGGCAACGCCTCCATCCGCACCCTGGTGGACAGCGTGGTATCCGACCAGCTGGCCGTGTATCTGGAGGAGCACCCGGTGGTGGCCCGGACCATTCTGGACAAGGCCCTGACCGCCAACCGGGCCAGGGAGGCTGCCCGAAAGGCCCGGGAATCCATCCGCCGCAAGACCGCCCTGGGCGGGGCGGCCATGCCCGACAAGCTGCGGGACTGCAACGAAAATAACCCCGAGCTGACGGAGATCTATATCGTGGAGGGCGACTCCGCAGGCGGCTCTGCTACTCAGGGACGGGACTCCCGCTTCCAGGCCATCCTGCCTCTGTGGGGCAAGATGCTGAACGTGGAAAAGGCCCGGGCGGATAAGGTCTACGGCAACGACAAGCTCCAGCCGGTGATCACGGCCCTGGGCGCCGGGATCGGCGACGAGCTGGACCTGAACCGGCTGCGGTATCACAAGATCATCATCATGGCCGATGCCGATGTGGACGGCGCCCATATCCGGACGCTGCTGCTGACCTTCTTCTTCCGGTTCATGCGGCCCCTGATCGAGGAGGGGTATGTATACTCCGCCGTGCCCCCTCTGTATAAGCTGACCCGGGGCAAGCAGCAGCGGGTGGCCTATACCGACGAGGAGCGGGACGCCATTTCCGCCGAAATGCGCAGCGGCAACCCCAACGTGAAAATTGACATCAGCCGCTTCAAGGGCCTGGGCGAGATGAACCCCCACGAGCTGTGGGAGACCACCATGGACCCGGAAAAGCGCACCCTGCGCCGCATTACCCTGGACGACGCCGTGGCCGCCGACGCCACGTTTACGGTGCTGATGGGCGAAAAGGTGGAGCCCCGAAAGGAGTTCATCGAGAAAAACGCCAAATATGCGGTGAATCTGGATTATTGATTCAAAAATGCTTGCATTTTTGAATTTCACCATCCCCACAAGGAGAATAAAATATGAGCAAAAAACCACAGTACGACCCTGAGGAGCTGCGGTACCCGGACCAGCACATTGTGGAGCGGTCCCTGGTGCCGGAGATGGAAAAATCCTATATCGAATACGCCATGTCCGTGATCGTGGGCCGGGCCCTGCCCGACGTGCGGGACGGCCTGAAGCCCGTGCACCGGCGGATCCTCTACGCCATGTATGAGGACAACCTGACCTCGGACCGCCCCTTCAAGAAGTCCGCCACCTGCGTGGGCGACGTGCTGGGCCGGTATCACCCCCACGGCGACGCGTCCGTGTATGACGCCCTGGTCCGCCTGGCCCAGGACTTCTCCATGCGCTATATGCTGGTGGACGGGCACGGCAACTTCGGTTCCGTGGATGGCGACCCCCCTGCGGCCTACCGTTACACCGAGGCAAGGCTGGCCAAGATCGCAGGCGAAATGCTGCGGGACATCGAAAAGGACACCGTGGACTGGGACCCCAACTTCGACGAAAGCCGCAAGGAGCCCCGGGTGCTGCCCTGCCGGTTCCCCAATCTTCTGGTCAACGGCTCCTCCGGCATCGCCGTGGGTATGGCTACCAATATCCCGCCTCATAATCTGCGGGAGGTCATCGGTGCGTGCATCTGTGTGCTGGACAATCCCGACGCCACCTTGGGTGATCTGATGGAGCACGTCCAGGGTCCCGACTTCCCCACCAAGGGCATCATCATGGGCCGGGCCGGGATCCGGGCCGCCTATGCCACCGGCCGGGGCCGGGTGGTGGTTCGGGCACGCCACGAATTCGAGGAATTCGGCAACAACCGCACCCGCATCATCATCACGGAGCTTCCGTATCAGGTGAACAAGCGGATGCTTATCAAGAATATGGCCGACCAGGTGGAGGACAAGCGTCTGGAGGGCATTAGCAACATTCAGGATGAGACGGACCGTAACGGTATGCGCATCGTCATCGAGCTGAAGCGGGACGCCAACCCCCAGGTGGTGCTCAATCGTCTGTTTGCCCAGACCCAGCTGCAAAGCTCCTTTGCCATCAATATGCTGGCCCTGGTCCAGAACCAGTCCCAGCCGAAAATTCTCTCCCTGCGGCACATCATCGACGAGTACCTGGCCTTCCAGGAGGAGATCATCGTCCGCCGCACCAGATACGACCTGAAGAAGGCCCAGGAGCGGGCCCATCTTCTGGAGGGTCTGCTGATTGCCCAGGACAACATTGACGAGGTCATCCATATCATCCGCACCAGCTATGACAATGCCAAGGAGAACCTGATGCAGCGCTTCGGGCTGGACGACGTCCAGGCCCAGGCCATTTTGGATATGCGTCTGAAGGCTTTGCAGGGGCTGGACCGGGAAAAGCTCCAGAACGAGTATCAGGAGCTGGAGGAGAAGATCGCCTATTACCTGCGGGTGCTGGGAGACGAGAACCTGGTGAAGGCCATCCTGAAGGAGGAGCTGCAGGCCATCTCCGACAAGTACGGCGACGACCGCAAGACAGAGATTCAGGACGTGGAGGACGAGATCGACATCGAGGACCTGATCGAGGAGGAGGAGTGCGTCTTTACCCTTACCGCCAACGGGTACATCAAGCGCACCCCCGTCAGCGAGTATGCGGCCCAGAGTAAGGGCGGCATGGGCAAGAAGGGCATCACCACCCGGGACGAGGACACCGTGGTGGACGTGTTCACCGCCTCCACCCATGACTATATTCTGTTCTTTACCGACACCGGCAAGGTGTATAAGAAGAAGGGCTATCTGATTCCCGAAAGCGGCAAGGCCGCCAAGGGCACCAACATCGTGAACATCCTGCAGGTGGAGACCGGCGAGCGGGTCCAGGCTATGCTGCACTTCCGGGAAACCGGCGACGACCAGTTGTATTTGTTCATGACCACCCGGAACGGCACCGTAAAGCGCCTGGAGGTATCGGCCCTGAAGAACCTCCGCAACAACGGCATCCGGGCCCTGACCCTGGACGAGGGCGACCGGCTCATCGACGTGTTGGAGACCCACGGCAGCGACCGGATCCTCATCGCCACCCACGACGGCCAGGCCGTCTGCTTCGACGAGACCGACGTCCGGGCCATGGGCCGCACGGCCGTGGGCGTCCGGGGCATCCGCCTGCGGGAGGGCGACTATGTGGTGGGCGCCGCCTTGGCCCAGCCCGGCAAGACGGTGCTGTCCATTACAGAGCGGGGCTTCGGCAAGCGCACCCCGGTGGAGGAATACCGCATCACCGCCCGGGGCGGCCTGGGCATCCGCAACTATATGGTCACGGAGAAAACCGGCCCCATCGTGGGCATCAAGGTGGTGGACGGTACCGAGGACCTGCTGCTGGTGACCCAGGCAGGCATCCTCATCCGCACGGCGGTGGAGAATATCCGTATTGCCGGCCGCGCCACCCAGGGCGTCATTGTCATGCGCTTTAAGGAGGAAGGCGACCGCGTCATCTCCATGGCCCTGACGGACCGGGAGCAGGACGCCGAAAAGGAGCCGAGCCATGAGTAAGAAAAAGGAGATGTACGCCCCCCTGACCCGGTGGCAGTATTTCACCAAGACGCTGTATCATGACCCCAGCAAGACCCAGGAATTTGAATATGACGGCGTGATCTATCTGAAAAGTCAGGAGCTGCAGGACATCGAGGAGCGCAACGCCCGGGTCAACTGGGTGCTGCTGCTGGTGCTGTGCGCCATGTTCCTGACGGCCATCAAGTGGCAGAACATTGTGGTCATCGCCGTGGGCATGGTGGTGATCGTGGCGGGGGAACTGTTCCGCATGAGCCGCCTGCCCAAGGATATCAAGGCCCACCTGACGGATTCCGGACGGAGGAAGCTGTGACGGAGATGAAGATCATCGCCCGCATTCGCACGGAGCTGCCGGAGAAGTTCGGCGTGCCCCGGCAGAGCGGCCTGGTGCCCCAGCTGCGGGGCCGGGTGATCTTTGAGCCGGAGTACCGGAACCCGGACGCCGTCCGGGGCCTGGAGGACTTCTCCCATATCTGGCTGATCTGGCAGTTTTCCCGGGCGGTGCGGGAGGGCTGGTCCCCAACGGTGCGGCCCCCCAGGCTGGGGGGCAACCGCCGCATGGGGGTGTTCGCCACCCGCTCCCCCTTCCGGCCCAACGCTCTGGGGCTGTCCTCCGTGCGGCTGGACCGGGTGGAGCTGGACCCGGCCCTGGGGCCGGTGCTCCATGTGTCCGGGGCGGACCTGATGGACGGGACGCCAATTTTTGACATCAAGCCCTATCTCCCCTATACCGACAGCCACCCCCAGGCCGCCGGCGGCTTTACCGACGGTCTGGCCCATGCGCCGCTGACGGTAGAGTGCTCCCCTGCCCTGCTGGAGCATATCCCGGCGGACAGCCGGGAGGGACTTCTGGGAGTGCTGGCCGGGGATCCCCGGCCCCGGTATCAGGAGGACCCCCAGCGGGTATACGGCCTGTCCTTCGCCGGGCGCAACGTGAAATTCACCGTGGACGGAGACCGTCTCACCGTGATCGCGGTGGAATAACAGGATGATTCTATGAAAACAGTTACGATCTATACCGACGGCGCGTGCTCCGGCAACCCCGGCCCCGGGGGCTGGGGGGCCATCCTGGAGTGGAACGGCGTGGAAAAGGAGCTGTCCGGCGGCGCGGCGGACACCACCAACAACCGCATGGAGCTTACCGGCGTCATCCGGGCTCTGTCCTGCCTGAAGGAGCCCTGCGTGGTGGAGCTGTACTCCGACTCCAAATACGTCATCGACGCCCTGTCCAAGGGCTGGGTGTACGGCTGGAAGAAAAAGGGCTGGATTAAAAGCGACAAAAAGCCCGCCCTGAACGTGGACCTGTGGCAGGAGCTGCTGCCCCTGGTCGCCCGGCATGAGGTGCACTATCACTGGGTCAAGGGCCACGCCTCCAACGAGAAAAACAACCGCTGCGACCAGCTGGCGGTGGCGGAGAGCAAGAAATTCTGAAAAAATCTGTGATGTTCACAAAAAGTTCACGTGGATTTCATGATTTCGCCATGTTTACAAGGTATTCTTTTACCTGTACAAAGGAACCATTCCTTATGTGATTTTCTCTCTCTCCTAACAAACACACAGAAAACTCCCTCTGCCGCTGGCGGAGGGAGTTTTCTGTGTGAAAAAAAATTCCGGTGCCGAAGCACCGGAATTTTTTGCGGTCAATTTTACCGGGTCAGGAAGAACATCAGGGCGAACAGGATGCTGATGATCCAGGTGCCCACGTTGATATCCTTGACCTTGCCGGTGAAGATCTTCACGAAAACGTAGGAGATCAGGCCGAAGGCAATACCGTAGGAAATGTTGTAGGTCAGGGGCATGAAGGCCACGGTGACAAAGCCGGTGACGGCGGCGGCGGGATCGTCCCAGTTGATGTTGCGGACGTTGGACATCATCAGAACGCCCACATAGATCAGGGCCGCGGCGCAGGCATAGGTGGGGATCAGCTGGGCCACGGGGGACAGGAACATGGCGATGAAGAACATCACGGCCGTGGCCATGGAGGCCAGACCCGTGCGGCCGCCCTCGGCCACACCGGCGGAGGACTCCACGAAGGTGGTGACGGTGGAGGTGCCGCAGACGGCGCCGGCACAGGTAGCGCAGGCATCGGCCAGCATAGCACGGTCCATGTTGGGGACGTTGCCGTCCTTATCCAGCATGTTGCCGGCGGAGCAGGCGCCGTACAGGGTGCCCAGGGTGTCGAACATATCCACCATGCAGAAGGCCAGCATCGTAGTCAGCAGCATCACCACAAAAGCGCCGGTGCCGTTGGCGGCAATGAAGGCAGAGAAGTCAAAGCCGGACTTGAACACCGCGGCGAAGGCCTGGGTGCCGAAATCACGGAAAGCGCCGAAGAAGTCGGAGGTCAGGTTGGGAGCCACGGCGGAGGCATAGAAGCCGGGAACGGTGATCAGGCCGATGGCATAGTACAGCACGGCAGCGCCCAGAATACCCCACAGCACCGCGCCGCGGACCTTCTTCTTGCTCATGGCGCCGATGGCGAACACGGCGATCAGGGTGATGAGCATGGGGAAGATGGTGGCCCAGGTCTGCTCGCCGGTGAACACGTTGAAGGAGTGCAGATTCACGCAGGTGGAGGCGTCGTTGACCACGATGCCGGCGTTCTGCAGGCCGATGAAGGCGATGAACAGGCCGATACCGGCGGAGATGGCCACCTTGACCTCATGGGGAATGGAGTCGAAGATGATCTTGCGCAGACCGGTGACGGTCAGCAGCACGAAGATGATGCCGTCGAACAGCACCAGCACCAGGGCGTTGGCATAGCTCAGGCCCAGGCCCACACACACGGTGTAGACGAAATAGGCGTTGAGGCCCATGCCGGAGGCCTGCGCCAGCGGCAGGTTAGACAGCAGGCCGATGAGCAGGGTGCCCACCACGGCGGAAATGGCGGTGGCCACGTAAATGGCCCCGTAGCTGACGCCCAGCACGTCTGTGCCGTCGCCAAAGGGGTTCGAGAACATACCGGCGTTGACCATCAGAATGTAGGCCATAGCCATGAAGGTGGTGATACCGGCCATGATCTCCGTCCGGATGGTGGAGCCTTTTTCGGTTACATGGAAGAAACGATCCATAAACTCTCTCCTTTTCTGAATTGTTTTCCACTGCGCCTTCTGGGCGCAGCAACTCAATTCTACCATTATGTACCTTTTCCCGCAACCCCTGTTTCGACAAAAGCTCCCCGCTTCTGCGAAATTTGTGACTCTTGCCGGGAAATGAGCCGGTTTTTTTGTGGAAACAGCGAGATAAAGCATCGCCTTGAACGCACCGCAGAATTCTGCTGTTCGATGAATCGAATTTTCTTGCTTTTTGGGGAATTTCTGTTATACTGAGCTTGTAACGAGTGTATATTGTTACAGAGAGAATAAGAGAAAAAGGAGAACAAATTATGCTTTTGGAAATTATCGGAGCGATTTTGTCCATGGTGGGTTCCTGGATGATCTTCAAGAAGATGGGCCGCCAGGGCTGGGAGGGCATCGTCCCCATCTACAGCACCTATGTTCTGTGCAAGGTGCTGTACGGCAACGGCTGGAAGTTCCTGCTGCTGCTGATCCCCTTCTACAACATCTATTTCGCCATCAAGATGATGGTGGACCTGGCCAAGGCCTTCAACCAGGGCGTGGGCTTTGCCATCGGTCTGCTGCTGCTGCCCTTCGTGTTCAACCTGATCCTGGCCTTTGGCGGGGCTCAGTATATGGACGGCAGCTTTGCCAACACCCAGCCCGACATGGTGGAGGACGTGGTCAACAAGGCCAGGGATGCCGTGTCCGGCGACCAGAACGACCGGTAAATATCAAAAAGCTCCGGCCCGACCGGAGCTTTTTGACGCTTGATCGCATAAAAAGGGGAGAGACTTGCAGCCTCTCCCCTTTTTATGCGATTCCTTACTTCCCGAAGTACCGGTTCAGCAGACCCTCAAAGGCCTTGCCGTGTCTCGCCTCGTCCCGGGCCATCTCGTGGACGGTGTCGTGGATGGCGTCCAGGTTGTACTTCTTGGCCAGCTTGGCCAGCTCGAACTTACCGGCGGTGGCGCCGTTCTCGGCGTCCACGCGCATCTGCAGGTTCTTCTTGGTGGAGTCGGTGACTACCTCGCCCAGCAGCTCGGCGAACTTGGCAGCGTGCTCGGCCTCCTCCAGGCCGGCCTTCTCCCAGTACATACCGATCTCGGGATAGCCTTCGCGATGGGCCACACGGGCCATAGCCAGGTACATACCCACCTCGCTGCACTCGCCCTGGAAGTTGGCCATCAGCTGCTCGAAGATGTACTTCTTGTCTTCCTCGGAGATGTCGGGGTTGTTCTTCACGGTCTTGGCGTAGATGCCGTACTCATGCTCGGCGGCCAGCTTGCCTTCCTCCATGACCTTGAACTTGGAGCCGTCAACGCCGCACACGGGGCACTTGAAGCCTTCGGGGATGAACTCGCCTTCGTAGACATAACCGCAAACGGGGCACACAAATTTCTTCATAATCGATTCCTCCAAAATTAGTTTTATAAGTTATTTGGGCAAATACGCCCGGGATTACAATAAATTACGCCTCTTCCTCGAACAATTCGGGGCCGACGCCGCAGAGGGGACATTCGTAGTCTTCGGGCAGCTCGTCGCCTTCGTAGACGTAGCCGCAGACGGTGCAGACGTATTTTTTCATACAGCTTCCTCCTTTGTTTGTGATTGGCAGCCGCGGCACAGACCGGTGAAGGTCAGCTGGCAGCTGTGTACCTGAC
>OIMK01000215.1_pt1 | contig 8858 bp, 10 predicted proteins | sample 1584841 | NCBI WGS metagenome assembly OIMK01 (sample SAMN02674597, study PRJEB24791) | human gut metagenome, SKBSTL013 | isolation source: stool | host: Homo sapiens | place: USA | reverse complement strand
AAATAAGGAGTAATTGACTATGAAATATTACGGCGGCTGCGACGTAGGGTCCACCTACACCAAGGCAGTGATCCTGGACGAGACCGGCAAAATCTGCGCCGATACCACCATCCGCAGCAAGATCAATTCCGAAACCTCCGCAAAGCTGACCATGGAGGAGGTCCTGAACAAGGTGGGCCTGAAGTCCTCCCAGGACCTGGCTTACCTGATCGGCACCGGCTACGGCCGCAATAAGGTGCCCTTCGCCGACGAGAACATCTCCGAAATCTCCTGCCACGCCATGGGCGTCCACGTCACCGACCCCAGCGTCAAGGCCATCATCGACATCGGCGGCCAGGACGTCAAGGGCATCTCCATCGACACCGACGGCACCGTGAAAAACTTCGCCATGAACGACAAGTGCGCCGCCGGTACCGGCCGCTTCTACGAGGCCATGGCCCGCAGCTTTGAGATGAGCCTGCCGGAGTTCTCCAACCTGTCCCTGACGGCCAGGAACGTGATCCCCATCACCGCCCAGTGCACGGTGTTCGCCGAGTCCGAGGTCATCACCCTGGTGGGTGAGGGCAAGCCCATGGACGAGATCGCCGCGGGTATCCAGATGGCCGTGGCCAAGCGCTGCTTCGTCATGGCCAAGAAGGCCGGTGCCACCGACGCCATCACCCTCACCGGCGGCTGCGCCAAGAACGCCGGTCTGAAGCAGGCCATCGAGCGGGTGCTGAAGCTGAAGGTCATCGACCTGAAGACCGACCCCCAGCTGATGGGCGCCCTGGGCGCCGCCGAGTACGCCCGCCAGAAGGGCATGGCCCGCTGAGGGAATTAGGCCTCATCTGCCGCAGGCGGCAGAGGAAAGGAGACAACTATGTGTAAGTTTTTAAAGGTATTGGGCAAGATCGCGGCCATTTTCTCCGCCATCATCGGCGTCCTGTTCGTGGTGTACTTCTGGAACCTGGACCAGAAGCTGTTGGGCTGGGCCTATGTGCAGGTGAACAAGATCTTTGACCGGAAGAAAGTGGACATCAAGTTCTGATGGAGCTGTATAATTCGATCATCCGCAAGGTGGAGGAGCTGGCGGGCTCCTCCACCCCCCGGCGCTGCCCCTATGACCCCCAGGGGGCCTGGGAGGACACCGGCTCCTTTGAGCTGGTGATGCTGCGGGACGCCGCCTATGAGCTGGGCGGCAGCAGCAAGCCCGCCGTGAATTTCATCTGCGTCACCACCAGCGCCCAGCTGGTGGAGCAGGACGAAATTCTGGTTTTCGGCCCCGACCTCACGGAGCTCCGGGGCGACAGCGCCTATGCCCGCATCGCCCTGCTGCGGGTGGGGGACATCGAGTCCGACGACGAGGACGACACGGAGCAGGCCTTCCGGGCCATCCAAGACATGGACTTCGTGAAATACCATGTGTTCCCCAAGGGATACATGATCCGCACCTCCTCCGAGTCCAACCGGGAGCAGGTGCGCCTGAGCAGCGCCGCCCTAAAAAAGGGCATCAGCTTCCGGGCCGTGGGCAACGATTTCATCCGCCAGTATAAGCAGAATCCCAACATTCTGGCGGTGAAGCTGATTTTCATCACCGCCCCGGACGCGGACTATGCCGCTCTGGAGCAGGAAGCCAAAACGGTCCGGGATATCACCATGAGTCTCAGCAAGATCCTGGAGGGTATGCCCACCGACTGCGGCTCCTGCAACCTCAAGCCCATCTGCGACGAGGTGGAGGGTATGCGCGAGCTGCACTTCGGCAAGGAGAAGCACACAACGGAATAACGCCCTTTTGGGCCAAAGCGGGCATCCGGAGCGTGGATGCCCGCTTTTTCGCTGCATGGAACGTTCGGAATATTACTTGCAAATTCACGGAAGACTTGCTATAATGGGGTACAAGAGGACATCCCTCATTATTTAGAAGGAAGGAATTCGCTATGATCTATACCACCGAGGTACAGCATATGTGTCCCGTTGCCAAGGGCGCTTATCACGGTCCGGCTCCCATTCCCGAGGAGGGCAAGTGGGTCCAGGCCAAGGAGATTTCCGATATTTCCGGGTTTACCCACGGCATCGGCTGGTGCGCTCCCCAGCAGGGCGCCTGCAAGCTGACGCTGAACATCAAAAACGGCATCATTGAGGAGGCGCTGGTGGAGACCATCGGCTGCTCCGGCATGACCCACTCCGCCGCCATGGCCTCCGAGATTCTCATCGGCAAGACCATTCTGGAGGCTCTGAACACCGACCTGGTGTGCGACGCCATCAACACCGCCATGCGGGAGCTGTTCCTGCAAATCGTCTACGGCCGCAGCCAGTCTGCGTTCTCCGAGGGCGGACTGTCCGTGGGCGCTTCCCTGGAGGACCTGGGCAAGGGTCTGCGCAGCCAGGTGGGCACCATGTTCGCCACCAAGGCCAAGGGCCCCCGCTATCTGGAGATGGCCGAGGGCTATGTCACCCGCGTGGCCCTAAACAAGGAGGACGAGATCGTGGGCTATGAGTTCATCAGCCTGGGCAAGATGATGGACTTCATCAAGAAGGGCGACGACGCCGCCACGGCTCTGGAAAAGGCCAAGGGGCACTATGGTCAGTTCGACAATGCCGCCAAGTATATTGACCCCCGGCAGGAATAAGAGGAGGACGGAAAAATGGCACTGTTTGAAAGCTACGAAAGAAGAATCGACAAGATCAATGGCGTCCTCGCTCAGTACGGCATCGGCTCCGTGGAGGAGTGCCGGGACATCTGCAAGGCCCGGGGCTTCGACCCCTATGAGATCGTCAAGGAGATCCAGCCCATCTGCTTTGAAAACGCCTGCTGGGCGTACACCGTGGGCGCAGCCATCGCCCTGAAGTCCGGCGTCAAGACCGCCGCCGAGGCCGCCAAGATGATCGGCGTCGGCCTGCAGTCCTTCTGCATCGACGGCTCCGTGGCCGACGACCGCAAGGTGGGTCTGGGCCACGGCAACCTGGGCGCTATGCTCCTCAGCGACGAGAGCAAGTGCTTCGCCTTCCTGGCGGGCCACGAGTCCTTCGCCGCCGCCGAGGGCGCTATCGGCATCGTGAAGAACGCCAATAAGGCCCGCAAGCAGCCCCTGCGGGTAATCCTCAACGGCCTGGGCAAGGACGCCGCCCAGATCATCAGCCGCATCAACGGCTTCACCTATGTGCAGACCCAGTTCGACTACTACACCGGCAAGCTGAACATCGTCCGCGAGATCCGCTATTCCGAGGGCGAGCGGGCCGACGTCCGCTGCTACGGCGCCGACGATGTCCGGGAGGGCGTGGCCATCATGCACCACGAGGGCGTGGACGTGTCCATCACCGGCAACTCCACCAACCCCACCCGCTTCCAGCACCCTGTGGCCGGCACCTATAAGAAGGAATGCATCGAGCAGGTACACCATATTTATTTTGCTTTTCTCTGGAATAATACATTTCCATATCTTCAGGCGAGGCGGTATTTATGTTATCCTCATTATAACCGCAGTTCAATAATGGCAAATTATCATATAACTCGGCAAATGAAGAAAACAAAAATAAATCTACAACTTTCACACGCAGGGTATCATTTGAATCCTCCGTATTTATAAACTTTATAGTATCTCCGACAGAAATTTGTTTTCTTTTTTCATCATTCAGACGTAATTCTATTGTTTTATTTCCGGTTCTTATTTCCTGCATCGGTGCAGGAGTTAAATTCATGACGTGTTCTTTCATTCAAGAATTTCCCTTTCAAATTGCAATTTTTCAGTGCTTCTTCACCTTTCGCTTTCCCCCTGCGGCGCAAAATAATGCGTCTGGGCATAGGCAAACTGCTCGTTAAACCGCCGGGCGGCTTCCCGGCTCAGGGGTGTGTCCGGCTGCATCATGTCAAAGGCGTGCATATCAGAGTGGTACACGTCCACGCTGGCGGGAATCCCGCATTTCTTCAGGTTCTCGATATACCGCACCGTCTCGGCATAGAATGGCTCCCCGCCCACCATGATCTGATCGGCCCGAATGCCCAGCCCGGCGGCGTGGGACTTCATGTACAGCAGCGCCGCATAACAGTCGTCCAGCGCCGCCGGATAGGGCGCGGCCAAGGCCAGCCGATACCCCGGCGACACCACCGCTTAGACAGGTGCTCTGATAATTCTCGCATAGGCATATTTTCATCTTAGCAGATAACCGGCGCCTAATCAATAGAAAAAGTCCACCGCAGCTTATGGGTGAGGAAATGTGCCATATTCATCTGTCATAGCCGACAGACTTAATGCCTTTGGGAGACGCAGAAATGGAACGACAGGCGATGAAACAGTGGAATTGTAAAAATGCCTGCTTCAAGCTGTAATTGCGTAAAAAGCTATATTCGGCGGACCTCCTTTGCTTGCGCGAAGGAGGTCCTTTCGCATTATTAGACGAGGCGGCTCTCTGTTTTTGAGAACAGACAAGGCAGGCACTCACATTGAATAAGCGAATATTCGCCGAAAATTCACAAGCTCCGGTTGACAGAGCGAATTTTATGAGTATAATATAATTAGAATTCGTATGAGGAGGCGTCTCCATGAACTTTGAAACCGAAAATATAGAATTCAAGGCTCAGTTTACTGAGGTAATTTATAAAGAAGTGATCGCTTTCGCAAATACGGACGGCGGCGTGGTGTTCGTCGGCATTGACAACAATGGAAATGCCGTCGGACTGGCAGATGTGGATCAGGAGTATACCCGCATCACCAACGGCATCCGCGATGCTATTGTGCCGGACGTTACAATGTTCGTGCGCTTTTCGATCCAGGATAACAGGGTGGTGCGTATTGCCGTCAGTGAGGGAAGCAACAAGCCCTACTACCTCAAAGGAAAAGGTCTGAAGCCCAACGGTGTTTATGTACGCCAGGGCACCTCCAGCGTGCCAGCATCCCCTGCGCAGATTCGCCAGATGATTAAGGAAAGCGATGGCGATGCGTTCGAAGAAATGCGCTCCATGGAGCAGAACCTGTCCTTTGAGGCTGCGGCAAACGCTTTCGAAAAATATGGAGTGCCGTTCGGCAAGGAAAAGTACCGTGCCCTTGGGATCACACAGAAGAATGATGAGCTTTTTACCAACCTTGCACTTATCATCTCCGATCAATGTGCGCATACGACGAAGGTAGCAGTTTTCGGTGATGATTCCAATACCACCTTCAAGGATAACAAGGAGTTCGGAGGCTCCATCTTTGCGCAGCTGGAGGACACCTTTGATTACCTGATGCTCTGCAACAGAACCAAGGCGTCATTTAAGGGCTTGGAGCGTATTGAAAAGCAGGATTACCCCGAGGAGGCTCTTCGCGAGGCACTTTTGAATGCCGTTGTGCACCGGGATTACAGCTACAGCGGTAGCATTATCATTAATGTGAACGATGAGCGGATAGAGTTCATCTCTATCGGCGGCCTCCTCCCCGGTCTCTCCACCGATGATATCCGTATCGGTATTTCACAGCCGCGCAACAAGAATCTTGCCGAGATGTTCCATCGCCTGCGTCTGATCGAAAGCTATGGCACCGGTATCCGCAGAATCTATAAGCTTTATGAAAACTGCCCCGTACAACCGGTCATCGAAGCAACCACCAATGCCTTCAAGATGGTGCTGCCCAATATGAACGCCATGACCGCCGCCGCGCCGAATCAGGCTTCGCCGGTGACCGCGCAGATGCAGAAGGTTCTTGACTATACCTCCGCGCACGGCCATATCACGGATGAAGAAGTCCAATCCTTGCTTGGAATCAAGAAGACCCGCGCTTTTGAGCTTATGAAACAGATGCGGAATATGGGGCTTGTGCAGAGGGTAGGCCGCGGGGCTGAAAAGAAATACTTACTGAATTAGCACTCAGCCAGTGTTTGCTACAAATAATTAATTGAATGCGGCCATCGGTGACGCAGACTTATTCAGGAAGCAGGAAATGCATGAAAGCATCCATTAAAAACATAGAACAGACCATCGCCTCGGAGCAGTATCGTCCTGCTTTGAGCGAGGAATACCAAGAGCTGTTTCAGTGACTTACTCGGCACTTAGAAGACACGTTACCCATGAACAGAGCTCGAATTATCGGCGATGAGCTTCGGCGTGTTTCTGAAACTGCACGAGAAGCCGACCTTGACTGCCAAAAATATATGGCGGCCCTAAGCGTATTGGTTGATCTTTCCCTTCAAGGCTGGATTTTTGACTTTCAGGATCATCAGCTTACCTTGAGAATGGGAAACGATAACATTGATGATAAAAAGAAAATACGCTATAGACTTAGCGCAGAGCGCAATGCGCAATTTAAAAGCGAAAGCGTCGCACGCTTCATTATGTATATGGAGACCGAGCGGAATTATAACGGTACTCCAGTATCGGTTAAGTGCTTGATTGGAAATAAACAAGCTGTTTCTGCCCTCGTCTGATGACAAGAAACAGTTACACATTTGGACTACGCATAGATACGGCCTCAGCCAGGAGGCAGCGGTTGCTATATCTAATAAATCTGTTGATTCAAGCGAGCTTGAGATAAAAATGCCTCGTCCGGCAGATTGGCTGCAGGGTATGGAAGCAACGGTGTACAAGGGGCTACAAGCGATAAAAAGAAACAAGTGGTTTGATAGAGTGGAAAAAGTATCAGATTTTCCACTCTATTTTTACATAGTTGCTGGTTGCGCTGATTGATGAAATCAGGCTGTCAGCGGCTTTCCGCTTGTCCTCAAAGCTGATATGCTCCCAATCGTCCAGATACCCGGACAGTAATTCAATCTGCTGGGAGGACAGCGTTTCAACGGACAGGTCTGCAATCGCCTTGGACAGTGTTTTGCGGCGGTTGTCCAAATCCTCGATTTTTTTGTTGGCGTAGACAAGCAAGGTGGCGTTGGCCCCGGTCAGCGTATCAAGCAGTTTTTCAATCTCGGCTTCTACCTGTGCAAGCTCCACCTGATAGGCGGTAATCTTGGGATTGACTTTTCCCTCGCCGCCCCGAAGCAGTTTGAACTCCCGGAACTTTTCTCCCATAGCGGTGAAAATGAACTGTTCAAACTCATTCTTGCGGAGTGTGCCGCACCCCGGACAGCCCTTGTGGTCGGCCCGCTTGGAACAGCGGAGGTATTCATAGCCAGAGGGGTTATGGGTCGTTTTAAGTGCGTACCCGCATTTTCCACATTTGATTCTCCCGGCCAGCCAAGTGTTGCGGGCCTTGCGCCCATTCTGGAAAGTGATGTTTGTCATCAGCTTCTTGCGGCATCTCAGCCAAATGTCGGAGGATAAGCGATCATGAAGAAAATCCCGACGCTCTTTGATGGGGAAAATGACAAGTACCGTCTGCTTAGCCGCTTGATTTGGAATCGGGCGACCTTTGCATGAATGGTGAAAGCCTGTGCAGACACGCATAATCGCTGCTCATATAGGCCAAAATACAAGTGCATCGTATTTTAGCCTAAAAACTATTGATTTTTTCTCGCTATTAGGCTATAATAAAGGTGCATCGTATTTTGGCCTAAAGGAGGCAGGGCAATGTATATTGAGAGACAGCTTGAAAAGAAGTTTATAGCGGTAAGCGAGGAGTATGCTTGTGTGCTGCTGACCGGCCCGCGTCAGGTGGGAAAATCCACCATGCTGCGGCATCTGATGGAGGGGACGGCACGAGCCGAGGTTTCTCTGGACGATTTGGAGGAACGCAGGCTTGCCAAAACCGATCCTGCCATGTTCTTGAAGCTGCATCCCGCGCCGGTTCTCATCGATGAGGTTCAGTATGCACCGGATCTGTTTTCATATATCAAGATCGCCGTGGATAACGGCGCTGCACCCGGCTCCTACTGGCTGACCGGTTCTCAGGCGTATCGCCTAATGGAGTTGGCACAGGAGTCGCTGGCCGGAAGAACCGCCATTCTTCATATGTCGGCACTGTCACAGTCGGAGCTTTGCGGTGCAATGGAGGTTTCACCCTTTTCGTTGGAGCTTGACGAATTGCAGAAGCGCAAGGCGGTGCTTTCCCCTGCCACACCGAAAGAGATATACCAGCGGATTTGGGACGGCGCACTCCCCGGCCACAGGAGCGGCAAGTATAAAGACCGGGATGTGTTTTACAGCAGCTATATTCAGACCTATATCGACCGGGATGTGACCACCGACATTCCCGGTGTGGATAAGGTGATGTTTGCCGACTTCATTCGCGCTGCCGCCTGCAGAAGCGGCCAGATGCTGAACCTGCATGACATCGCCGGAGATGTGGGGGTCAGTGACGATACCGCAAAGCGCTGGATGAAGGAGCTTGAAAAATCCGGGATCGTGTTCTTCCTGCACCCCTACTCCAACAACCTTTTGAAGCGGACGATCAAAACGCCGAAGATGTATTTCTTTGATACAGGGCTGGTCTCCTATCTGACCCGGTACTCAAGCCCCGAAATTTTGATGAATGGCGCAATCAACGGAGCCATTTTAGAAAACTATGTTGTGTCGGAAATCATAAAAACCTACAGCAACAGCGCCAAGGATTGCCTGCTGCATTATTACCGGGATAAGAACAGCAACGAGATCGATCTGATTATGGAGAGCGACGGTCAGCTGCACCCCATCGAAATCAAAAAAAGCATCAATCCGCCCACACAAATTACGGGTGCTTTCAAGCTGCTGGATAAGGCCTCTGTGCCGAGGGGCACAGGCGCGATCATCTGTCTTCGGGAGACATTAAGCGCAATCGACAGCAGCACATACATTGTCCCCGTGTGGATGATCTGATTTCGTTCCAAAAACAAATATTCTATACACAGCCGCTTGGTTTCAGTGCGAAATCAAGCGGCTGTTTCTATAGAGCGTGTTATCCCAAAAACATAAATGAAGGAGGAAGCAAAATGACAAACGAAGAACTGAACACCGCGTTATATAAGAAGGTGTTCGCAGAACA
>OIMK01000209.1_pt1 | contig 8955 bp, 9 predicted proteins | sample 1584841 | NCBI WGS metagenome assembly OIMK01 (sample SAMN02674597, study PRJEB24791) | human gut metagenome, SKBSTL013 | isolation source: stool | host: Homo sapiens | place: USA | reverse complement strand
TCCGAAATACTCGTCCTCTCTGATCTGCGCGACTTCCAGTGTCCGCAGGTGCAGATCGTTCGCATCGCCGCCGTTTTTCATTAACGCCATTTGCCGGACTGCTTCGAGAACGGCGTTCATGTCGTTGACCCGCATATCCGCGATCCGGTCAACGTAAATCTCAGCATCCAGCATGAAACGCTGGAAATCCTTGTGGCAGATCAGTTCCGACAGCAGTCGGTGATTGAACTTGCCCGTTCTCAATACTTCGATTGCATCATCACCCAAATGCAGAGCGTCCAGCTCTGTGTTTGGGTGATTTTTTTGTTCTGTCAGCCCCAGCAGGTAATCGGTGGACACGCCGTAGAACTTTGCCAGCTCCACCATGCTGAACGGACTGATGTCTTTGAAATCGTCGGCTTCGTATTTTCCCAGCGCAGATTTTGAAATTCCTGTTTCCACAGATAGCTGTTCCAGCGTCAGACCGCGCTCTACGCGCAGGTCTTTCAGCCGTTCCTGAATGGTGAGTTTTGGCTGCATAGCGGTGTCCTCTCTTCAAATTTCTGCCCTTTTCCGGTCTTGTCCATAAGCGTGGAAATCTGCGTTTTTCGGCGCGTTTTCCGACATCTTGGATATACGGGAGAGGGCTATATTTTTCGCTAAAATGGTCTTGCAATCGCACCTGAACCTTGAAAATTGCATGACCGTCCGAACGGGATATGTCCCCCAGCGAAGTAACCGCCATGACCGCGTCACAGGGCTCCCACAAAAGCGAAGGCTTTTGTGGGAAGAGGAGGAGCAGCGAAATGAACGAGCTTTCGTGTTTTACACGGAAGCGAGCGATATGCAGCTTGTGACGACGAAGCGTACCAACGGGGACGAAACGCCGGGAGCGATCCTCCGGGCAGGAACGACGTTCGGAAAGAGCGGCAAAATCGAAAGTCAAAATCAAAGCAAGTGAAAACGGCGAAATAGTTTTCTGCTCTGTGCGGTTATCTGCACGGAATAGAGCGCTATTCAGCAGTGAATGACGCTTGTCGTTCAACATGATATTTCGCCGTTTCACGCAAAGACACATCAAACGGCAAAAGCGGAAGGTGCCGCCTGTGACCAACGTATCATCGGCGGCATTTCCAGCGAAAAGCCATGTATTAAAAACCAGCGCCCTATGGCGAACGGGTGTCACAATTTAACAAACCCATTTTACCATAGGGCGCATCGAAAAAACAGGAGGAAAGTTTGAATATGAGAAAATCCGAAACTTATCGCAATGAGATCAAGTCCTATATTGTCCGCACCGGCATGACCATGACCGAGGTGGTGGACTACCTCTCCGATGAATACGGTTGGAGCCGCAGCGTTCCCAATCTCTCCGGCAAGCTCAAGCGCGGCTCGCTTCGCTACGGCGAGGCGGTGGAGCTTGCAGACGCGCTGGGGTACGACATTGTATGGAAAAAGCGGTGAGACACATTCCCAAAAGCAACATAGTAATAAAAATAATTAAGTACTATATTGACAAAATCGTCTTCTAATTGTATCATGTAAGCGAAGAGGTGATTTACATGAATCGGCTTATTTCAAAATGCCCCGCCTGTCATGGGACACTGCGAGTTAGCACGCTACAATGCCCTGATTGTGGCATGGAGCTAAGAAACACGTTCGACCTTAGCCCTTTTGATCGGCTCGACAAGGAGCAATTCGAGTTCTTGAGTACTTTTTTGAAAGACAGAGGAAACATGAAGGAGGTACAGTCTGATATGCAAATATCTTATCCAACTGTAAAAAAGAAACTGGATGAATTGCTTGCCGCCTTAAATCTTGGCGGTGGAACGGAGAAGGTAATGCCAAAGGAAATTGATGTAAGCCGCATGGATGTGGACTATACAAGCACACTCGCGTCCGAAATCATCAAAGCAAAGCTGAAAGCGCACGGTGGTCACATCACCGTATACACAGCCAGAGGTCTTCCTTGTGAGATCTACGCAGAGTCAGACGGAACAACTTTTACAAGTGATAAGTTGCCTGTTAAGCCAGCCTACGACTATAAGGTGTTTGACGATATTGTAGAACTCCTTATAAAACAAGGCGGCAGAGCAAAGAAAGGCAATGGAAGAAACTATAAACTCGGTGAACCTGGCTGTGAGGAAAATACCGTTGTCGGTACAATAGCGCTTCACCGCGGTCGAACAATCGGAGAATCGGTTTTTGATCCCGTGTTTGTAATGGCTGCAATTTTAGAGTGGGCGGGGATTGCTAAGAATGGACGTGGCGAGTTAATTCTAACTGAGGAGCATAACGATTTATGATACAATTCTTACTCATTGCTTTTGTTAGTTTCTGGTACAACCTCTTATTTAAGAACAAGTACTAAATCATACTGTGCCTATTGGGAGGACGCGAAAATGGCGCGAAGGATTTGCTGCCCGATTATTTTTTTGCAGAAGCACAAACATTGTTCCAGTGTCAACCAAAACAAAATCTTCCGTTGGAAGAGCTGTTGTCGGTGGAACTGTGGGGGGTTTGTTTAACCCTCTTGGCACGATAATCGGTGCAGCCAGCGGAATAAACGGAAAAAGGGGAAAGACTAAATTTCTATGCCAGGATTGCGGAAAAGTTTTTGAGCGAAAAATATAAAATGGGGGCGGTTATCACATGGAGGTATTGACAAGAACATTTGAAGAAGAACTGCGTGAAAAAATGATACAAGCAAAGAAAGAGTGTAAATATAACCCTACACGGTTCAACCAGATGTTAGCGCAATACGGAGGTGTCGAAACCGCACGGCGGCTGATTGCAAGTGCGCAAAAAACGAGAAATTTATCAGAAGGGCTATCTACACTGTGGTCTTGTGGGCGCTTGGACTTATCAATGGAAGAATCGGTATGCAAGCCGGAGTACGCGGCACTTTTTTCTGAAACAGAAATCATGTATTGCAAGAACATTCTTAGAGAATTGGGATGCTAAATAATCCCTTGGTAACAAGGGCGCACTTCTATACTCCCCTGACGGGAGTATGTGCGCTCTACGAGGCAGACAGCTCGGACAGGCAAATGTCCGGGCTGTTTTGCGTCACTCCGTTCCGCACAAGGGGCTGCACCCCTTGCAACGCTTGCGCGTCTATCCCAGCGCGCTTTGCGGCGGAAACAGTCTGCTGGTGCAGACCATTTCCGCCGCAAAGTCTGAAAATCCCATACCATGAGTCAGACCGTCTACCGAAAATGTAGGCGGTCTTTTTCTATCCATCTGCCTTATCAAATCGAAGGAGGTTAGCCATGCCAAAACAGGAAACCCTTGCTGAGCTGAATGCCGAGAAAGAGAAAATCGAACGCCAGCTTGTACAGGAACAGCATATAATCCAGCGGCTTGAAAACCGCGCCGCCTACTATGCAAAGGGAGAACGGCGCAAGCGGGCGCACCGGCTTATCACCCGTGGTGCAGCCATCGAGAGCGTCGCACCGCAGACAAAAGATTTGAGCGAAACTGCGTTTTATGCTTTTGTGGAACAGGTCTTTGCTCTGCCAGACGCGCAAAGGCTTCTCATGGAAGCTGTCAGCCGCCATGCAGGAGGTGATTGAATATCGCACTCTTTCATTTTCATGTGACGCAGATCAAGCGCAGCGCGGGGCAATCTGCCGTGGCTGCTGCCGCCTACCGTGCCGGGGAAAAGCTGCACAGCGAATACTACGGCGAGATCAGCGACTACACCCGAAAAGGCGGCGTGATCTGCTCTGAAATTCTGCTCCCGTCACACGCCCCGCCAGAATACGCAGACCGCGAAACGCTCTGGAACGCCGTGGAAAAAGCCGAGCGCGGCAAGAAAGCCCAGCTTGCATACAGCTTTGACATTGCCTTGCAGAATGAGTTTTCCATGCAGGAGAACATCGATCTTGCAAGGCAATTCTTATTGGACAATTTCGTGAACCGGGGCATGGTGGCGGACTTCGCCGTGCATCAGCCAGACAAGGAGGACGGCGGCATTTCCAACCCGCACTTTCATGTCATGTGTCCCATTCGCCCTTTGGACGAACACGGCAGATGGGGCAACAAGCAGCGGCGGGAATATGTGCTGGATGAGCATGGTGAGCGCATCCGAGATGAGGCTGGCAACTATGTGTTCAACGCTGTGCCGACCACCGATTGGGGCAGTCCTGAAACCTTGGAGCATTGGCGGCAAGCGTGGGCTGATCTGTGCAATCAGAAGTTTGCGGAGAAAAGTTTGGATTGCCAGATCGACCACCGCAGCTATGAGCGGCAAGGCATTGAACAGATTCCTACCGTCCACGAGGGACCGTCTGTCCGCGCAATGGAAGCGAAGGGCATCCGCACCGACAAGGGCGACTTCAACCGCTGGGCTCGCAAAACCAATGCACTGCTGCGGGAGGCAAAAGAGAAGATCACCGCGCTGATCGGCTGGCTGAAAGATGTAAAAGCTGAGCTTGACAAACCACAGCCGCCCACGCTGAACGATTTGCTGTCGCTGCACTGTGCCAATCGCAACAAAGGCGCGTACAGCAACAAGGCGAAGAACGCCAACTTGCAGCGTTACGCCGAGGCGTTCAGCTTTCTGCAATCTAAAAAACTTTACACCGTGGACGATTTGGATAATGCACTTCACGCTATGCAGGACAAGATCGACATGCTGAAAAAATCTGCTTCTACGAAGCAATCCCGCATCAAGGAAGTGAATGAGCTGCTGCGCATGGTGGACTACTACAAATCCGGCAAGCCCGCTGCGGACAAGCTGAAATCCATCCGATTTGAGAAATCCCGGCAGAAATACAAATCCGAACACGACGATGAACTGCGGACGTTCTACATGGCAGAGCGCAAATTAAAGTCGTATTTCAAGGACGGCAAGCTGCCCATCACCGCATGGCGCAGAGAACGGGAGCAGTTGGAGCAGGAATACAAAGACATTCAGACGGAGCTTTCGCCGCTCCATGCCGACGCGAAAAAGCTCTGGGCGATTCACTACAACATCTACGAGGTGCAGCATGAGCAGGAGCGCCAGAATACCGCGACGCGGCAGAAAAAGCAGGAGATTGAACACTAAGGAGGGCATTGCCTATTGAGTATCTTTGAAGCCGTCAAGCAGTCTGTGACCACCCGGCAGGCTGCGGAGCGATACGGCATCCGGGTGGAACGAAACGGAATGTGCCGCTGCCCGTTCCATGATGACAGTACGCCCAGCATGAAGCTGGATCGCCGGTATTACTGCTTTGGCTGCGGGGCTACCGGGGACGTGATCGACTTCGTTTCCCGGCTTCGCGGGATCGGAAGCAAGGAAGCCGCAATTCTGCTGGCACAGTATTTTGCTATTCCGTATGAGGATGGCACGGGCAAAATGAGCAAGCCGCGACAACAAAATACCGACGAACAGAATTATCAGCACATGGAACGCTACTGCTTCCGTGTGCTGTTGGACCATTACCGGCTGCTATGCCGCTGGAAGGAGGACTATGCCCCACGAACGCCGGAGGACGACTATCATCCGCGCTTTGTAGAAGCATTACAGAAGCTCTCGCTGGTTGAATATCTGCTGGACGAGCTGCTGTGCAGCGATATACAGGCGCGGGCATCCGTTGTGATCGAATATGGAGAGGAAGTGAGGAAAATTGAGCAGCGAATGGCAGAGCTTGCCGCCGCAGATGAAGCAGCAGCTCAAAATGCAGATGAGCAGCATGAGATCAGCGACGAGCGTTGAAGAGGTCAAGGCTCTGCTGGACAGCACAGAAAAGGGCGGCGTCCGCAACAGCATCAAGAACTGCCTGACGGTGTTTCAGCACGATCCGCTGCTCTCCGGCGCGATCGCCTACAATCTGCTGACCGACCGCACCGATATTGTGAAGCCCATCGGTTATGAGCGAAGCCCCAGCAGCTCCATGACCGACACGGATATGAAGTACATCCGGCTATATCTGGAAGAGAATTATGACCTGACAAGCGAGAAGAAAATCATGGATGCTGCCGATCTCGCCGCTCATCAGAACAGCTACCATCCTGTCCGGGACTATCTGAGCAGCCTCACATGGGATGGCACGGAGCGTATTCGCTATTGTCTTCATCATTTCCTCGGAGCGGAAGCGGATGAGTACACCTTTCAAGCGCTGCGGCTGTTCCTGCTTGGCGCGATCCATCGGGCATTTCGTCCGGGCTGCAAATTCGAGGTCATGCTCTGTCTGGTAGGAGGTCAGGGCGCGGGAAAGTCCACCTTTTTCCGCCTGCTGGCAGGCAAGGACGAGTGGTTTTCTGACGATCTGCGGAAGCTGGACGATGAAAACGTGTACCGCAAGCTGCAAGGTCACTGGATCATTGAGATGTCCGAGATGATTGCCACCGCCAGTGCCAAGAGTATTGAGGAAATCAAGTCGTTTCTGAGCCGCCAGAAGGAGGTCTACAAAATCCCGTATGAAACCCACCCGGCAGATCGATTGCGGCAATGTGTGTTCGGCGGCACGTCAAACGCAATGGACTTTCTGCCCCTCGACCGCTCCGGCAATCGTCGCTTTCTGCCGGTACAGGTCTGCCCAGAGCAGGCAGAGGTTCACATTTTGGAGGACGAAGCCGCATCCAGAACCTATTTGCAGCAGGTGTGGGCGGAGGCAATGACCATCTACCGGGCAGGTGGTTGGAAGCTGACGTTCAGCCCGGAAATGGTGCGCTATCTTAAGGAGCATCAGAAGGACTTCATGCCGGAGGACACGAAAGCTGGTATGATTCAGGCGTTTCTGGACAGCTATACGGGAAACACCGTCTGCTCTAAGCAGCTTTACAAGGAGGCGCTAAATCACGCCTTTGACGAGCCGAAGCAATGGGAGATCCGCGAGATCAACGAGATTATGAACCAGTGCGTGACCGGCTGGACGTATTTCTCCAATCCCCGCAGCTTTGCCGGATACGGCAGGCAAAAGGGCTGGGAGCGCGAAAGAGATGCAACCGACAGCGGCAACCATGCCGCAGAAATCCCGGACGGCTTTGTGGAGATCACGGAGCAAATCGGGATGCCGTTCTGAAAAGAGCGGCTTGTTGTAAAGCATGTTGTTACCCTGTTGCCGGGCTGGTTGCCGGGAGAAATCCTTGTCCTGTCAGGTTTTTCTACCTTTGACAACCAAAACAACAGAAAAATAGAAGAAAAGGAAAATCGTAAATCAACCGTCAGATCGGGGATGTTTCGAGGTTTTTGGAAGTCCGTTGCCGGACTTCGTTGCCGCCTCGCCCTGTCTGGCTATTTTTATAAGGAGGGTAAACTGCCTATGAAGGAAATCCCGATTTGGGAAAAGAGCAATCTGAGCTTGGAGGAGGCTGCGGCTTACTCCGGCATTGGTATCAACAAACTGCGCGAGATTACCAACGAGGACCGGTGCAAATTCGTCCTCTGGGTGGGAAACAAGCGCTTGATTAAACGCCGCCTGTTCGATCAGTTCATCGAGCAGGCGTATTCTATTTGAAATTTGTGGTGTAAATCGGAGCCTTGATATGATACAATAAGTGTGTCATATCAAGGCTCTTTCCATCACGGAAAGGAGTTTGACAATGTCCGAAAAGAGAAAAGACAACAAGGGACGCATCCTGCGGACAGGAGAGAGCCAGAGAAAAGACCTGATTTATCAATATCGGTATACAGACATTCGCGGCAAGCGGCAGACGGTGTATTCCTCCGATCTGAAAGAACTGCGGGAAAAAGAAAAGGAAATCCAGAAGCAGCTTGATGATGGCATTGATTATGCCGCAGGCAAAATTACCGTCATTCAACTGCTGGAACGCTATATCAGCATCAAGCAGGGCGTACGTTACAATACCAAAGTCGGCTATAACTTCGTGCTGAATCTGGTGAAGAAGGAAGATTTCGGTTATCGTTCCATCCGGGACATCAAGGTTTCGGACGCGCAGAAATGGATCATGAAGCTACACGAGGACGGAAAGGGATATAGCACCCTCACCAGCGTTCGGGGCGTTGTCAAACCGGCTTTCCAGATGGCGTACAATGAGGATGTGATCCGTCGGAATCCCTTTGACTTCAAATTGGTCGATGTGGTTTCCAATGATTCACAGAAGCGCATTGCCATGACAGAGGAACAGCAGACGCTTTGGATGGATTTCATCCGGGAGGACAAGACCTACTGCAAGTATTACGACGAGTTTGTGGTGCTGCTGGGAACTGGGATGCGTGTCAGCGAGTTTTGCGGGTTGACAAAGGCTGATCTGGACTTTACCGGGCGGAAAATCCGGGTGGATCATCAGCTTGTCCGGGAGCGCGGTGGCAAGTATTATGTGGAGAAAACCAAAACCGAGTGCGGCTGCCGCTACATTCCTATGACGGACGAGGTTTACCGGAGCCTGCAAAATATTCTCTCCCGCCGCAAGCGCGTGAAAACGGAAACGATCATCGACGGGTACAGCGGTTTTCTTCTGCTGGACAAGAACGACAGTCCGAAGGTTGCCCTGCACATCGAGAATGAAATGCGCTGGGCAATGAAGAAGTATCAAAAGCTGCACCCGGACAAGCCTCTGCCGCACATCACGCCTCATGTGTTCCGGCACACCTTCTGCACGAACATGGCGAACGCTGGTATAGACATCAAGACCTTGCAGTATGTCATGGGGCATTCCGATGTGGGCGTCACGCTGAATGTTTACACACACGCGAGCTATGACCGCGCAGCCGAGCAGATGGCAAAGATCATTGATTTTAGAGGGTTTGCCGCACCGGAGCCGCAGAGAAAATCAGGTTGAAGCAATCGCAGCCACTACACCAATTACTACACCATTTGCCCGAAAATCTGCGTAGAGTTACGGGAATATGCGTAGGTTTCCGGCATGACAGCAAAAATGAAAGAAGCGACAAAAGCCTTGAAATATCATGACTTGGAGGCTTTTGAAGGGATATATAAGCAATGACAAAAATCTTATTCATCTGCCACGGCAATATCTGCCGCAGTCCTATGGCGGAGTACATCCTGAAGAATTTGGCCGCGG
>OIMK01000202.1_pt1 | contig 9014 bp, 7 predicted proteins | sample 1584841 | NCBI WGS metagenome assembly OIMK01 (sample SAMN02674597, study PRJEB24791) | human gut metagenome, SKBSTL013 | isolation source: stool | host: Homo sapiens | place: USA | reverse complement strand
TGCTTTGATATTAAGCAGCTTGGAAAGCAGCTCAAAAAATTAGGTATGCTCATTGTGCAAGACCAGGTGTGGAACCGCGTGACCGTCAACCGCGCCGAGAAAAAGGCAACCCGTTACTATATGGACGAATTTCATTTGCTTTTGAAAGAGGAACAGACCGCAGCCTATTCTGTGGAGATTTGGAAGCGTTTTCGTAAATGGGGCGGCATACCGACGGCTATCACACAGAACGTCAAAGACCTTTTAAGCAGCCGCGAAGTCGAGAATATCTTTGAAAACTCCGATTTTGTCCTCATGCTCAATCAGGCACAGGGCGACCGGGCTATCCTTGCAAAGCAGCTTAACATCTCCCCGCAGCAGATGAAGTATGTAACCCACACCGAAGCGGGCGAGGGGCTTATCTTTTACGGGAATGTGGTGCTGCCGTTCATTGACCGCTTCCCGACGGACACCGAGCTTTACTGTCTGCTTACGACAAAGCCGGAGGAAGTGAGCAAGCCATGAAAACAGACGTAATCATCAACCGCGACGCCCTCTATGCCCTGCGGGAGCTTCCGAGCGAAAGCGTGAACTGCTGCGTCACAAGCCCGCCTTACTATGGACTAAGGGACTACGGGCTTGACGCGCAGATTGGACGTGAGGACACGCCGGAGCAGTATATCGGGCGGCTTGTGGAAGTGTTCCGGGAGCTGCGCCGGGTACTCAAAGACGACGGGACATTTTGGCTGAATATCGCAGACACATACTGCGGCAGCGGCATGAAAGCGGGCTGCAAGCAAAAGGATTTAATCGGTATTCCGTGGCTTCTTGCCTTTGCCCTGCGCTCTGACGGGTGGTATTTACGCAGCGATATTATCTGGCTGAAAGAAAACCCTATGCCGGAAAGCTGCCGCGACCGACCGAGCCGCTGCTATGAGCATATCTTTTTACTGACGAAATCAAAGAAATATTACTATGACGCTGCCGCCATTGCAGAGCCGATCGCGCCGGGAACGGCTGCGCGCTACAGGCAAGGGCGCAGCGCAGGACACAAATACGCCGAGGAAGTACCAGGACAGGGCAAGGTACAGGGTATCAATAAAACCCGCAGCGGCGGCTATTATGACGACGCTCTTATGCCGACCACAAGGAACAAGCGGGACGTTTGGCTTATCAATACCGTACCGTACAAGGGCGGGCATTTTGCCGCCTATCCCCCGAAGCTCGCGGAAACGTGCATACTTGCGGGCTGTCCGAAAGGCGGCGTTGTGATAGACCCGTTCTTTGGAAGCGGCACCACCGGGCTTGCAGCGCAAAGCCTTGACCGCCGCTATATCGGCATTGAACTGAACGCCGAGTATTGCGCCCTTGCAGGGGCGCGGATTGGAGGTGGTAACACTTGAAAGACCCATTAAAGCCCCGCGATAAAATCACGCAGAAAATGACCCGCGACGGGGCTATCGCAGAAAATCAGACCACGGGAGACACGGAACGTATCAGCAACCGCATACGGGACGCGGATTTACAAAAGACCCCGGAACAACAGGCGGCACAGGACGCTATGCAGCTTCCCCCGGTATCTGATACAAGCCCGCTTCCCCATGTGCCGGGAGCTGCCCCCAAAGCGGACACAGGCAAAACGGAGCGCGTCATGAAGCATATCGACGCCGCCCATACACGAAAAGCCAGTAAAAAGGCAGTACGAAAAGCACAGGCAGAAGCTACCGCCGGGACGAAATCTTCCCGGCTGCAATTTACCGACGAGGAACGCGCTGCCCCGGAGCTTGAAAAGTATATCAAGAAATCCGATAAAGCCGCCGACCGACTGGATAAGGCAAAGGCAGCTATCCCCAAAGAAAAGAAACTTACGAAAGAGCGCACCTTTGACGAAGCCACCGGGAAAGGCAAGACCCGCCTGCACTTTGAGGAAAAGGACAAGCCGCCCGGATTTAAGGACAAACACAGCCCCTTATCCCGCCCCGCACAGGAAGCCGGGATTTTGGTACACAACAAAATCCATTCTGTCGAAAAGGATAATTCCGGCGTGGAGGGCGCACATAAGAGCGAGGAAGCCGCCGAGCGCGGCGCAAAGTACGGGGTAAGGAAAATCAAGCAGGGCTACCGCAACCATAAGCTGAAACCCTACCGGGAAGCGGCAAAGGCAGAAAAAGCGGCTTTTCGGGCAAATATGGACTTTCAGTATCACAAGACCCTGCATGAGAACCCGCAGCTAACCAGTAACCCCATTTCCCGGTTTTGGCAGAAGCAGAAAATCAAGCGGCAGTATGCAAAGGAAGCCCGCAATACCGCAAAGGGTATCAAGGGCGCGGCAGAACGCACCCGCAAGGCGGCAGCCAAAGCCGCCGAGAAAACGAAGCAGACCGCAGCATTTGTGGCAAGGCACCCGGCGGGTGTGGCAATCGCTGTCGGGGTGCTACTGCTCTTTATCATGGTTATGTCCGGGCTGTCCTCTTGTGGGGCAATGTTTTCCGGCACGTTAAACGGCGTGCTTGGAACGTCCTATACGTCCGAGGACAGCGACCTTGTGGAAGTGGAAAACAGCTACGCAGGATTGGAAAACGAGCTGCAAAGCAGGATTGACAATATCGAGCGCGACAATCCGGGCTATGACGAGTACCGCTATGACCTTGCAAATATCGGACACAATCCCCATGAATTAGCGTCTTATCTGACCGCAAAATACCAAAGCTACACCTGCGCCGAGGTACAGAGCGAATTACAGCGGATTTTCAATCAACAATACAAGCTGACGCTGACCGAGGAAGTGGAAATACGCTACCGGGAGGAAGAACGCACCGACACATGGACAGATGAGGACGGCAACGAGCATACGGACACCTACACGGTACAAGTGCCTTATGAGTATTACATCTTGAACGTCAAGCTGACGAATACCCCACTATCCACCATTGCGGAAAACAATCTGACCCCGGAACAACTGGAAATGTACCGGGTGTACTTACAGACAAGCGGGAACAAGCCCCTTATCTTTGGCGGCGGCTCTCCCGACACTTCCGCGTCGGAAGATTTAAGCGGCGTGGACTTTGTAAACGGAACGCGCCCCGGCAATACCGCTATCGTTGACCTTGCAAAGCAGCAAGTCGGAAATGTGGGCGGCTATCCGTATTGGAGCTGGTACGGCTTCAACTCCCGCGTGGAATGGTGCGCCTGTTTCGTGTCCTGGTGCTACGGGCAAATGGGACTTTCCGAGCCGCGCTTTGCCGCCTGCCAGTCGCAGGGTATTCCGTGGTTTACTTCTCACGGACAATGGGGAGCGCGGGGCTATGAAAACATTGCCCCCGGCGACGCTATCTTTTTTGACTGGGATTTAGACGGCAGCGCAGACCATGTAGGACTTGTTATCGGCAGGGACGAAAGCCGCGTCTATACCGTGGAGGGCAATTCCGGCGACGCCTGCAAGATTAAGAGCTATCCCCTTGACTATGCCTGTATCAAAGGGTACGGGCTGATGAACTGGAACTGACACATTTTTTGAAAATCGAAAGGAGAAAAATTTTATGGCAATGAGTAAAATCGAAAGAATTGACAAGGAAATCCAAAAGACCCGTGAGAAAATCACGGAGTATCAGAACAGGCTGCGCGGACTGGAAGCACAGAAAACCGAAGCGGAAAATCTGCAAATCGTTCAGCTTGTGCGCTCTATGCGCCTTACCCCGCAGGAGCTTACCGCTATGCTTGCGGGCGGAGGTATTCCGGGCATTGCCCCTATGCCCGCAGACTATGAGGAACAGGAGGACAATGCAGATGAAGAATAAAATCCTTGCAAGCCTTACCGCACTTTGCGCCGCCCTTGTCCTTGTGGGCGGCTTTTCCGTTACTGCCTACGCGCAGACCCCGACAGAGGAAACCGACGACAGCGGCGTAATCGTGGAAACCGAACCGCAGCCCCTTACCCCGGAGGGCAACATGACCCTTGTGGACGACATCGACGGGGACGCTGCCGAGGATAAGCAGTTTATCGTCGTGAAAAGCAAAGGTGGCAACTATTTTTACATTATCGTTGACCGGGCAGCCGAGGGGGAAAATTCCGTCCACTTCCTAAATCAAGTAGACGAAAGCGACCTTATGGCGATTATCGGGGAGGAACAGACCGAACAACCCCCGGCTGTCTGCAACTGTACCGAGAAATGCAAGGCGGGCGAAGTAAACACCGCCTGCCCCGCCTGCTCTGTCAACATGGATAGCTGCACAGGCAAGGAAGCCACGCCGGAGGAACCCGCCGAGCAGGAGCAGCCCCAGAACGGCATGGGCGGGCTTTTGATTTTCCTTGTCGTGGGCTTGCTTGGCGGCGGCGCAGCCCTCTACTACGTTAAGTTTATGAAACCGAAACAGAACGTGAAAGGCAGCACCGACCTTGACGAGTTCGATTTTGACGAATACGACGAGGACGAGCCGGAAGAAGCTGACAGCGCAGACACCGAACAGGAGGACGAGGAAGAATGAAACTTGTGATTTGTGAGAAACCCAGCGTCGGGGCGGCGGTTGCCGCCGCCCTTGGCGTAAGGGAGAAGAAAGACGGATATATCGAGGGGAACGGTTATGTTATCTCTTGGTGTATCGGGCATTTGGTAGGACTTGCGGAAGCTGCCGCCTATGGGGAACAGTACAGGAAATGGAGCTATGACAGCTTACCCATTCTGCCGCAGGAATGGCAGTACACCGTAGCTGCCGACAAGGGAAAGCAATTCAAAATCTTAAAAGACCTCATGCAGCGCAGCGACGTTTCGGAAGTCGTGAACGCCTGCGACGCAGGACGCGAGGGAGAATTGATTTTCCGCTTTGTCTATCATCAAGCGGGCTGCAAGAAACCCTTTACCCGTCTTTGGATTTCCTCTATGGAAACGGACGCCATCAAAAGCGGCTTTGACAATCTGAAGGACGGGCGCAGGTATGACGCTCTCTATCATTCCGCACTATGCAGGGCAAAGGCTGACTGGCTTATCGGCATTAACGCGACCCGCCTTTTCTCCTGCCTGTATGGAAAAACCTTGAACGTGGGGCGCGTTCAGACCCCAACCCTAAAAATGCTTGTAGACCGGGACGCTGCCATTATGAACTTCAAGAAAGAAAAATATTACCATGTGCGCCTTATGCTCCCCGGCGCAGAAGCGGCAAGCGCGAAGATCTGCGCCGCTGATGAAGCGGGCAAACTGAAAGCGGCCTGCGAAGCGTCGGCGGCTGTCTGCACTTCCTTGACCCGTGAAAATAAAACCGCTATACCGCCGAAGCTCTTTGACCTTACCTCTCTGCAAAGGGAAGCAAACCGTATCTACGGGTACACGGCAAAGCAGACCCTTGACCTTGCACAGACACTTTATGAAAAGAAGCTGCTTACTTATCCGAGAACGGACAGCAACTATCTGACCGACGACATGGGCGACACAGCGGCGAGTATCGTATCGCTGCTTTGCGGCAAGCTGCCCTTTATGGCGAGCGCAGCCTATGAACAGAGTATTTCCCGCGTTCTGAACAGCAAAAAAGTATCAGACCACCACGCCATTATCCCCACAATGGAGATTGAAAAAGCGGATATCAAGGCTCTGCCCCTGGGCGAGCGCAATTTGTTTCTCTTGGTCTGCTGCAAGCTGCTGTGTGCATCGGCGGAGCCGTATGTGTATGAGGCGGTCACGGCTGCCTTTGACTGCGGTGGCCATTCCTTCACCGCAAAGGGCAAGCGAAACCTCTCCGAAGGCTGGCGGGAGATCGACCGCATTTTCCGTGCCTTCTTGAAGGAAAAGCCTGCGGATGGGGACGGCGGCACGCTCCCGGACTTCACCGAAGGGCAGACTTTTGACGGCGCAGAGGTTGCTGTCACCGAGCATTTCACCCAGCCGCCGAAGCCCTACACCGAAGATACCCTCCTGTCCGCTATGGAGAATGCAGGCAAGGACGACATTCCCGACGAAGCGGAGCGAAAAGGGCTTGGCACGCCCGCGACCAGGGCGGCTATCATCGAAAAACTGGTGGCAGCCGGATTTGTGGAGCGCAAGGGCAAGAGCCTGATCCCCACAAAAGCCGGTATCAACCTTGTCACGGTCCTGCCGGAGCCGCTGACCTCTCCCATGCTGACAGCGGAATGGGAACAGAAATTGACGGAGATCGCAAAGGGCAATGCTGACCCGGATACCTTCATGGGCGGTATTCGCACGATGGTTCAAGAGATCGTGTCCACCTATTCCTGCATTTCCGAGGATGGCAAAAAGCTGTTTGCCCCGGAGAAGGAAGGGATCGGTACCTGCCCCCGCTGCGGCCAGCCGGTTTATGAGGGCAAGAAGAACTTTGCGTGTTCGGATCGGTCCTGCGGTTTCGTTCTCTGGAAAAATGACCGCTTCTGGACGAGCCGCAAGAAGGAACTGACAAAGAAGATGGCAGCGGACCTCCTGAAAAAGGGTCGTACCAATGTCAAGGGAATGTGGTCTGAAAAGAAACAGGCTGCTTATGACGCTGCGGTGATCTTGGATGACACGGGTGGCAAATACATCAACTTCAAACTGGAATTTCCGAAAAGAAAGGAAGGTGTCAATGGCAGAAAATAAGACTTTGGAACATTTACCCGAAGTGAGGGCGGCGGTGGCTGCCCTCTCCCCGGAGGACCGGGAGCTGCTGGCGGCGGTGCAGGCCTCGCCCTTCAAGCTGACAGCACCGGAGCAGTTCAAGGAGTTTGCGGACAACATCGACTATTTCGTATTTGAGCCCAATATCCACGATCTGAATGATCTGGGGTGGCGGTATCTGGCGCAGCACATGGATATGCTGCTGCCCCCGGAACTTCTGAAAGCAATCGACCCTGTTCCGTTTGGCAAGTACGCCATGCAGGAGGAACAGGGCCATTTTACGGAACACGGATACATTTCTCTCTCCGGTGACGAGTGGAACCATGAACGCCCTGCGGAGCCGGAGAAAAAGCCTTCCATCCGGGAACGGCTGGAACAGGGCAAGAAGGAATGTGCGGAGAAAAACAAGGCGCAGCCCCATAAGGAAAAATCTGCGCCGGAACTGTAAGGAGGTGCTGATATGCCATATTACGATCACAACAAGGATTATCCCTTTGCCGCCTTTATCACCAATCTTGGGAAGTACAATGAGGGCGAGCTTGTGGGCGAGTGGGTGAAGTTTCCCACCACCGCCGAGGAATTGAAAGAAGTGTTTAAGCGGATCGGGATCGGCCAGAAGGATGACTTCGGCCAGCCCTATGAGGAATGGTTCATCACGGACTATGATTGCTATGTGGACGGTCTTTACAGTAAGCTGGGTGAATATGAAAATCTGGACGAGCTGAATTATCTGGCATCGAAGCTGGATGAAATGAGCGAAAGCGAATACGCACAGTTTCAGGCCGGTATGGAAATGGGCGACCATTGCGGCAGCCTGCAGGAGATCATCAACCTCACCGAGAATCTGGATTGCTATGAGGTTTACCCCGATATCCATGACTATGACGATCTGGGCCGCTATTACATCGAAGAACTGGACGTTATGCAGGTGCCAGAGCATTTGCAGAATTACATCGACTATGAGGCCTACGGCCGGGACGTTGCGTTGGAGGAAAACGGCACCTTCACGAATCAGGGCTATGTGCGTGATACGGGTGACAGTTTCCATGAGTATTACGACGGTGAGCGCGGCAGTATCCCCGACGAGTACCGGGTGATGACCTTTCAGGACGATCTTCCCGAAGAAGAAAAATCCGAGTGGGCTATGGATATAGCCTTTGACATGGACGAGTTTTTCCGTCAGAACGATCCGCAGTATGCAGCGGAGCACCCGGAGGCACACGCCGCAAAGGAAGAACTTTACGAAAACCTGATGGCAGGGCGCATTTCCGCTCTGGATGAAAAGCTGGCGGCACTGGGGCAGACGCAGGAGGACTATCTTCCTTCGGAGATTGAAAAATTCAAGGATGCCACGGGCTATGAGGAATTTCTTGATTTTGACCCGGCGGAGGTCAAGGCAGCTTTGGAGGACCCGGAGAAGTCCCATGCGGATGAAATGCTGTCCGCTGCGGAAAGGGCTGCCTCGGAAAAGATGACTGTGCTTGTAGTGGAGCCTATGAAGGAACCCTATGTGAAGGAGATCGACCCCGATCTTCATTCCCTGCAGGCGGAGGTCGGCGGAGACATTGGCGCAACTTATCCCTATTCTGACCCGGTGGCGCTGGTTTGCAATGATGAAGGAAAGCTCATCGGGCTTGATCTGAACCGTGGGCTGCGGGATGAAAATGGAGAAATTTATGATATCGTAGCAGGGACTTTCCTGGTGGTTGGACTTGGTGAGGAAGATTTTGCGTCCCTGTCCCCGGAACTGATTCAGAAATACACGGAACAGTTCAAAACGCCGGAACGATTTATGCAGATCAATGGCAATATCGTTGTTCTCCCTGTCCCGGCAGAGAAGCAAGACCTTGCTTATCTGCCAGACCGTTTTGAAACTGGCGAGCGTGTGCAGACACCGAGGGGCAGCTTTCAGGTGACGGCTATGAGCCGGGAGCAGATGGAGGCAGCCGGTTACGGTGTCCACCATATTTCCGATGATAGAAAGTACCTTATCATGGGAAACGGCACACGGGCCTTTGCCGTGGCAGCGGAGCAGCCGGAAAAGGACAATCCTCTCCGCACGGCAGAAATGACGCTGGAGGATGACTACGGCATGATCGACGGCGTTATCAACAACGGCAGACGCGGCGAGGAATTGGAAAAGGCCCAGGAGTACGCAGAACGGATAACGCCGGAGAAGCCTTCAATCCGTGAGCGGTTGGAGGACGCAAAACGGGAGTGTGCCGAGCACAAACCCCCGGAGGGAAAGAAGCCCGGTCGTGATGTGCCGGAGCATGACTGCCTATGAGCCGAAGCAAGAAATGGCGGCTGGAATGGGCGTTCTTCCTGGGTGACAACGGCAGGCGGCAGTATAACCATATCTGTAAAAAATGTGTTCACGGCTGCAAGCAGAGTTTCCGGGCGTGTCTGGTCGCTTGTCCGCATTACAGTTCCAAACGG
>OIMK01000176.1_pt1 | contig 9492 bp, 12 predicted proteins | sample 1584841 | NCBI WGS metagenome assembly OIMK01 (sample SAMN02674597, study PRJEB24791) | human gut metagenome, SKBSTL013 | isolation source: stool | host: Homo sapiens | place: USA | reverse complement strand
AGCAGATACGCCACTCTGGACGCTCAATACGAAAAGGAACAGTCCGAGCTTACCGCTGAAATCTCTGTTCTGGAAAAGGCTGTCAAGAGCTATGAGAAGCACGAAAAGGACGCTGACCGTTTTATCGCTCTGATTGACAAATATGAGAACTTCGACAAGCTGACCATTGCCATGCTCAACGAGTTTATCGAGAAAATCCTTGTGCATGAGCGTGACCGCAAAGGCAGTATACAGACCACACAGGAGGTCGAGATTTACTTCAATTTTGTTGGGCGATTCGTTCCCCCGGCGTTTGGAGAAGTGGAGCTGACCCCGGAAGAATTAGAGGAAATCCGCAAACGTGAGGAACGCAAGGACAGGCTTCATCAGAACTACTTGAAGCGGAAAGCCAGCGGAGCGCAGAAGCGATACGAGGACAAAATCAAGGAGAGAAAAAAGGCAGAAATCGAAGCCAAGAAAGCCGCCATTCGTGCAGAGGACATTGCAAAGGGCGTGTTCGTCCCGGTCAGCAGTTTACCGCAGAGAGAGCCGATGAAAGGAGTACAAACAGCATGAATATCACTTACACACAGAACGGCGATTATCTTATCCCGAACATCGTTATCCGCAAGACCAAGCCCATCGGACACTACGGCAGACTTCGCAAGGCGTATCTGGAAATGCACCGCCCGATACTGTTCAATGAACTGGTGCTATCCGACAAGCTCTTTGAACATTGTGCCGAGATTGACGAAGCGGCACGAAACCGCATGGAGCTGATCGTGCGGTCACTGGCAGAGCAAAACGGCGTGACCGAGCAACTGAAAGCCGAAAACCAAATGGAATGGGTGCGGCAGATGAACGCTTGCAAGGCACAGGCAGAGGAGATTGTGAAAGCAGAATTGATTTATGATTGAGTGAGGAAGTCCGGGCAGAAAACTGTTCGGACTTTTCTCATATATTCCAAAGTTGCGATAGAATTGTTCACGAGTTTTATGGTATAATTTGAATGCGAAAAATCGTAGAATTGGAAGTTGGTAGGAGGTTGCTTTATGAGCCTTGATAGGAAAATAAATCGCATTCAATTTCTCTCAGGAAATTCGCTAAAGGTTATTGCTGTACTGACAATGCTTATTGACCATCTATGTAAAATTGTGCTGCAATGGCTGCTATCAAACTACTGGGGGGCTATGGCAGATAACGGGCAAATGTCGTGGGAGAGATTCCGAGAGATAGATTATTTCATACGGTTTGATTTGCAAAGCATTGGGACGATTGCTTTTCCGCTATTCTGTTTTTTGCTGGCAGAAGGATTCCAACACACAAGAAGTAAAAAACGCTATATTGGGTTGATGCTTGCATTTGCCCTTATTTCGGAAGTTCCATTTGACATAGGTTTCTTTAGTGCGTATTCACGAATGGAAGATACATTTCCGTTTTACTTGAAGTATCAAAATGTATTTTTCACCTTGTTTTTAGGCTTATTGACATTGGTATGCCTTGAAAGATTTTCGTGTAAATCAGACCTACCGGTGGATAGAATAAAATCAGCAGTCCTGCAAGTTCTCAGTGTAGTGCTTTTTTCCGGCATTGCGGAAGGAATCCATTGTGACTACGGTATGCAGGGGATCTTATTCATATCAGCATTTTATATTTGCCGTAATCACCGAATCTATCAAGTGTTGCTGTTCCTTTTGGCTTACATGGGGACAACGGGGAATCAACCGCCTTTATGTACGCTTCTTGCCTGCTTGCTTATTCTGCTATACAACGGAAAGCGTGGTAAACTGAAGCTAAAATACTTCTTCTATGTTTTTTATCCAGCACATATCCTTGTCCTATATTTGATTCAGATAGGACTCGGAAAATACTTACTGAAATGACTAATTGCAGTTTGTCGAGAAATTAAGCCGGAGCAAACCCCTTTAGGAACTAAAGGGCGCACTTCTATACTCTCTGTCGAGAGTAGTGCGCCCTGCGGAGCTTCATTCTCCGTCAGCAGAAGAAAACTGCATGACCGAGAATGTTGCGTCACTTCGTTCCGTCAAGGTGGCTACACCCCCTTGCGCCGCTAAAGCGGCTATCCCCTGTGGACTTGCCGTCCGCAAACAGCATGAAATGCTGTTCGCCGCCAGCAAGTTTGATATCAACAAATCGAAATTTGTAAAGGAGATATACAACATGAAGAAAGTCTGCTTAGCGGTTTTGCCAGCTTTAACAATAGTGTTAGAATTATTACCCTTGGGAGCAGTTTGTATTTTTGCAACATCTCCAACAGAAAGAGTAAAAGAAACATTCTCATACTTTAGCCTTACACCGTTTGGCTATGCAAATTTTGCTCCACTTATTACAGCCACACTTACTGTTGCCATCTTCTTACTTTCACTGTTTTCATTGAAGAAGAAAGGTGTTCTCAAAGCATTGTTTGTCCTTTCCATTATTACAGTAGTTATTTCTCTTTTGCCATTGATGTATGGCTTAAACTACTATACCCTTGTAGGAGCCTTTATAACAGTAACACTTGTAATAGAAAGTATTTTGGCTAAGATACAACAAAAGTAAAGCGATAACTTCCAGTTTGTCATACCGAGATTAACAAGTAAATACGGAAAAATAGACCGTTGACACACATCGTCATGTGAAAAAGTCGGCGGTCTTTTTTATACCCATTTTCAAAAAAGGAGATCAATCACAATGACAAAACCGAAAACCCTCGATCAGCTTCGAGCCGAAAAGGAACGAGCTGAGACGCAGCTTGCACAGGAGAAGCACAAGCTGGAGCGTCTGGAGAACAGAAAGAAGTATCTGGAGAAAGGCGAACGCACCAAGCGCACCCACCGCCTTTGCAATCTGGGCGGCACGATTGAGAGCCTTGCCCCGGAGGTCAAAAATCTCACACGCTGATATTGTCAAGATTAGTTGACACATTTATCTCAAAGATATCACTGACTATGCTACCAGTTCCAAAGCCTCATAATACTGCCTGCGTTTTATCATGGGAGGAAGCCCGCCGTTGGCAGAGCAGATCCTCCGGTTATTCCAGTAGCTGAGGAAGTATCTCCAAATGAGCGCTTTTAATTCCTCTACCGTCATCTGGCTTGTGTCATAGCGGTCATAGAGGAGTTCCGTCTTCATTCTGGCCCACATACTCTCACAGCGTGCATTATCATGGCAGCGTCCTCCTGCACTGTTCATGCTTTGGTGGATATGGTGCTCCCGGATGGTCTGGCGGTAGGACTCACTGGTATACTGTGTTCCACGGTCACTATGGATGATCGCTCCTTCCAACGTGGGATATGCAGTCAGGGCATTTTCCAGTGTTTGGATACACAGATCTGCTTTCATGTTTGTTCCCATTGACAGACCGAGGACGCTAAGATCAAAGCAGTCGAATATCGCAGATACATACAGTTTCCCATTGCACGCCGGAATCTCCGTGATATCTGTAATACATTTTTCTAATGGGGCATCTGAATGGAAATTCCGTTTCAACAGATCATCCGATTTCATGGCTTCCCGGTCTGCCTTTGTAAGCCCATTCGGCTTTCTCTTTGGCCGATGACTCAGACCGATCTGATCCATAACCCGGTATACGGTCCGTTCACTGGGTATATGGACGCCCTCCGGCTGCTTCAGCAACAGCGCCTGATACATCCGGATCCGTCCATAAGTATCGTTACATTCATCCTCACTGATAATTTCTTTCATTGCATCCGCCAGATCCTGGTACTTCCATGGACGGTCTTTGTTCGCGAGATATTTATAGAAGCCTTGTCGGCTGATACCAAGCATCCGGCAATAAAATGAAATTTTTCCGGTAATCCTGCCGTCCTCTGTTTTCAAAGCGAGAAATATCATTCTCTGGTTTTTACTGACTTCCGACGGCTGGCGGCGAAAAAAGCGCTGGCTTCCTCCAGAAATTCGTTTTCTTCTTTCAGACGGCGGATTTCTTTATCCTGCTCCTTAACGCGCTTACGTAGCATGGTAATTTCTTCTGACAGGCTCATTGCACTGGCAGGGGTATGGGAACCTTCTCCAATATCCAGCTTACCGGCCCTTACGGCTTTCAGCCATGTATGGATGGTTCCTTCAGGGATTCCTAATTCTTTAGCAGCCTTAGCGCCGCCGATTTCTTTGGCAAGTTTTACTGCCTGTACTTTGTATTCATGGTCATATTTACGTGCCACTTTGAATACCTCCTTATTCTCTTGGTTTTATTATGAAATCCTTGAGAATAAGCTGTCAACTTTTTTTATACCACACCAATCGCGTCCAACGTGCATTGGGTTACAGGCAAATAGCCCCTTGCTGATCAGTTTATACCGACTCAAATCTGTGCCAATTACATTTGCGACGGAAGGCATAAACTCTTTGTCGATGCTTATGCCAAGAACAGTGCTGGTGACTTCCTCGGAGTTTCGATAATCAACAAGCCGAATGTGTTTACCAAGAGGTTCATAATTCGATTTCATAGCCCAGCTCCTTAAACACGGTCAACAGGTCTGCCTTTGACTTTTCTTCTGCAATGAGCAGATCACGCAGTTCACTTTGCAGCGCCTTCATTTTCGTATCAAAGTCGATGTTCTCATCGCGGTTTACAAACTCAATGTAACGGCTCGGAACAAGGGTAAAGCCCTTTTCAGCAACCTCATCGAAAGATGCGCTGTAACAAAATTCAGGCACATTCTGATAAGTTTCTTCATAGCCTTCCTGCTGCCATGCGTGATAGACGCCCGTGACTTTTGCACGGTCTTCTTCTGTCAGTTCAATATACTTCTTTTCATAAGGGCTTCCCATTTGCCGCAAGTCCATGAAAAGGATCTCGCGCTCACGGTTACGGAAGCGTTTTACTTCACCGTTTTCTTCAACCACACGAGCCTTTTTATTCTTGTTCAGAATCCAAAGCGTAACGCTGATGTCCGTGGTGTAGAAGAGGTTTCGGGGAAGGATGATGATTGCTTCGACGAGATTGTTCTCGATGAGCTGACGGCGGATTTTCAGCTCTGTGCCATCGTCAGAGAGTGCACCGTTTGCAAGCAGGAACCCAGCAACACCGTTCTGAGATAGCTTTGAAACGATGTTCAGAATCCAGCCATAGTTTGCATTACTCGTGGGCGGAACTTCATAGCCGTCCCAGCGCGGATCATCAATCAGCTCATTATCCCCACGCCATTCTTTCTGATTGAAAGGCGGGTTTGCCATAATGTAATCTGCCTTGAGGTCCTTGTGCTGGTCATTGGTGAATGTGTTCGCTGCCATTTCTCCGAGGTTTGCAGAGATGCCGCGAATAGCCAGATTCATTTTGCACAGCTTGTACGTCGTGTTTGTATATTCCTGACCATAGATAGAGACCTTCTTCTTGTTGCCGTGATGTGCCTCCACGAACTTCATTGACTGCACGAACATACCGCCAGAACCGCAGCAAGGGTCGTAGAGAATGCCATCATACGGTTCAATCATTTCTGCAATTAAATTGACAATGCACTTCGGCGTATAGAACTCGCCCTTGCCTTTGCCTTCCGCAAGTGCAAACTTGCTCAGGAAGTATTCGTAAACCCGCCCGATAATGTCATTCTCTTTATCGCCCGTGTTGATCTTATCAATCTCGTCCAGCAGTGATGCCAGCTTTGCTGTGTCGATGTGAAGACGTGAGTAGTAGTTGTCCGGCAGTGCGCCTTTCAGTGCGGGATTCGCTTTCTCAATCGTATAGAGGGCGGTGTCGATTTTCAGCGCAATGTCATCCTGTTTCGCATTCTCCATGATGAAAGACCAACGGCTGATCTCAGGCAGGAAGAATACATTATCCTTCGTATAGAAGGCAACATTGTCAACAAACTTCTCACCGTATTTTTCAGAAATAGCTTTCCTTTGTGCCTCAAACTTATCGCTGGCAAACTTCAAGAAGAAGAGACTGAGAACGACGTGTTTGTATTCTGCTGGCTCAACAGAACCACGGAGTTTATCTGCGGACTTCCACAGAGCTTCCTCCATAGAAATCTCCTTCTTCGGTGCCGATGCGGCTCGTGCCATATCAAAATCCTCCCTGTGTATTTATCTAACCTATTTTACAAAAAGAGCTGTACGAAAAACCGGACTCAGTTCTTGTCCGTTCGCACAGCCTCACATATATCTCCGATGTCACAGTTCAAGTAATCACAAATGCGCAGCAAAATAGAGAGGGACACTTCTTCCCCCTTATTCAGTTTTGTCCATGTTCCGGCAGACAGCCCTACTTCATGTCGTAGAGAAGCCTTCTTTATGTCGCGTTCCAGAAGAAGCATCCATAGTTTCTTATAGCTTATGCGCACGGCAACCATCCTTTCGCTTGCTTGCATTCAACATCGCTTATAATATTATACTGGATTTCATTCTCAAAAGCAATCCGTTGATGCAGAAATTAAAGAAAAAGTTTCAACTTCTCGAACCTTCTCTCAAGGATGCAGGGCATCTCCGGTCAACAGGAGATGCCCTGCTTTTGAAAGGACTATTCGCGCTGTGTGCTGCGCAGATGATCACGGTCATGGTCAGCAGAAGGAGCGAGAAACGTATCAACATTAGACTTGATCGTCTCTATTTGCTTTACTTCTTTTTTGAGATTCGCACGTTCATCATAGAGTCGCTGCTGCTCGTCAAGAAGTCGCTGCTGTTCCGCTTGCAGTGTCTTCAAGCTCGGCAGTTTTTCATCTCCCTGCATGGCAAGTAATGTGCTTCTCGCTGCCTCAAAGATCACAAGCTCGGCTTCGTGCTTTGCTTTGAAACCCGGCTTATCTTTTGCCTTCTGGAATGCGTCATATACGGGCTTGAGCCGCTGGTAGTTGGAGATGTTTTTGATAAGCGGCTGGACTTCCCGCAGACGTGCTTCAACGCCTTTCAGTTCCTTGCCGGTGCGGTCATAGGAGCTGTGAACATCCTCGACCTTCTTCTCAAGATCGGCGTATTGGAGCAAGTTGTTTTCCGTGAGATAGTTGAGTGTCCGTGCCGCTTCCTTGAGGATAGTGAGCTTTGCTTTATGCTCGTAACCCTTGCTGTCGATGAGCCTGATCCGCTCCTGAATATCTCCGATGAGAGAGATGCCCTTCGGTGCGGTCTGCTTCCGGCTTCTTCGGGGCGTCCGTCCGGCAATCCGCTCCTTGATGCGTTCCTCGGTGTAGTTCTCTCCGATGGTCTTAGAACGGGTAAACCGCTCCTGACCTTCAGCGCGGAAGGAGATGTATTTGCCGGTCTTGATTTCATAACCGGCTTCCTGCATGAGCCGCAGAAAGTCATCGTAGTCCTTCGCCGTGATGACAAGCCGGTCGATGGTCTGCTTGAGTTTCTGCTTCCAGCTCGTGCCGCGTTTGGCTTCGGTGTACTCCTTGTAGCTCATGCCTTTGTTCTGAGAGGGAGGGATAACAGAGAGACCGTTTTCCTTACAGAGCCGGTCGCTGACCTCACGCATATCATAGTAAATCCGCTTGTAGCTCTTGTATGCGTGGTAGTCCACAAAGTCAACCGCATTGAAAATCAGATGGTTATGAACATGGTCCTTGTCAATGTGCGTGGTCAGCACATACTCGTATTTTCCACCGAGGATTTCATCTGCAAACTGCTTGCCGATCTCGTGGGCAAGCTCCGGTGTGACCTCTCCAATTTCAAAGGACTGGATCACATGACGGGCTATGATCCTGACCGGATTCATCCCTTTTTGCTCGGCTATTTTCCGCGTCCACTCAAATTCCCGCGCTGCGGTCTCGCTGGCACAGCCGTAGGACGAGACCAGCAGCTTCTCATCGGTCTTTTCGGGATTCAAAATGTACGCGATTGCCTTGCTCAAAGTTCCTCGGATTGCTTTGATTTTAGTAACTGCCATACAGCATCCATCTTTTCTTTCAGCTCGTCAATATCGTCCTGATAGAATCGTCCCGTCGAGTTGATCCTGCGGCAGACGGTATTGATGTTCACACCGATCTTGTTGATTTCGGCGGCGAGCTTTTTCTGCTCCGTGTAGTCCACAACGATGATGTAGCCGTCGATCAGCATCTTCCTTGCATACGCACCGAAGTTCTCCGTGCCGATCATCTCCATCTTCTTTGCAATCGTCCGTTCTTCCTGTGGTGTCAGCCAAATCTTCTTCTGAATGTCTCGTGTTCTTCGTACCATGCTGCGCCCTCCGTCGTAAAGATTAGAAGGGTTTGGGACTATCCCAACAAGCAAAAATCTGATGTTAAGGGCAGGGTCCCCTTAACTGATTTTTCTCCGGTGGGTACTCACCGGATTTGCTTGCTAATCTCCCAAAATCGTATTCCCCGAAGATTCCTCCGTGAAATGTCCCTTCACTTTACAACGGACACAAAAAGAGCGTTTGTTGAGTACCGGATTTCAAAAAAGTCAAAAAATCATTGGATTTCCCATGTGAAAGCCACGGTGTCCGACACGTCAATATCGTCCGGCTCGATCTCTGGCGCAGAGCATTTACTCATCGCCATAAGAGGCTGAATGCAGTCTTCGACCTCATAGCTTGTTCTGGAATACACATTGAGTTCGCCCCAGTTGTAGTCGATATTGAGTAGCTGCCCAAGCGTACTGCCTGATGCTTTGCAAAGAATCTCCGCCTTCGCTCTGGCATTCTCCGTCGCGCTGATCAGCAGCTTTTCGCTGACCGCTGATGGGTTTCTTACAGTGAATGCAATACTGAGTTCCGGCTTTGCACCGCAATCCGCAATCGCAGAAATGACCTTTGCAAGCTGTTTGCTGTCAAAGTCAAATGCAAGTTTCAAGCGATAGCTGCAAGCATATCCGACAAACTCTCGCTTGTAATTTCCTTGCCGATCCTTGACGTTCTCGTATCTTGTCTGGACATCAAAGCTCGTGGTTTTCAAGTCTTCTTTGCGATACCCAACGCAGACTGCGGCACCTTGCAGTCTTTCGATTCTCTCGGCAGCTTCCGACATTGCACGGTCATAGGTTTTAGATAAGGTTTCAATGTTCAAGGAGAGGATGATGTAATCCGGTCTTGCGGAGACATTTCCTGTCCCTTTTACGGTGATCGTTCTCATTGCTTTCTCCCGTCCTTTCTGGAATTGAAGTCCTCATCAATACGCTTTTTCCAATTCGTACCCAGTGGTACGCTGCATCGGACAGCAGAAACCGCTTCGCTCAGAACTTCATAGTTGAGCTGCGTTCCCTCATGGTCAGAGTGGTAGTTGACCGCTCGGTCTGCACCAATTCCGAAATGCCTTGCCGTCTCAACCGCGTCGATGTTTGCACCGAGGAACAAAAACTCCCAGCCATACTTTTCCTTCTGACGCTCAATCATTTTCTTGACCTTCTCGCTGTCATAACGGCGGCTTGCATTCTCCATGCCATCCGTTGTGATGACGAACAGTGTGTGTTCAGGGACATCCTCTTTTCTTGCGTACTTATGGACATTCCCAATGTGATGAATCGCTCCGCCGATAGCATCCAGAAGCGCGGTGCAGCCGCGAACGGAATAGTCCCTGTCGGTCATCGGCTCCACCTTCTGAACCGGCACAC
>OIMK01000166.1_pt1 | contig 9671 bp, 7 predicted proteins | sample 1584841 | NCBI WGS metagenome assembly OIMK01 (sample SAMN02674597, study PRJEB24791) | human gut metagenome, SKBSTL013 | isolation source: stool | host: Homo sapiens | place: USA | reverse complement strand
CATCTACATAATCATCATGACGATACATCATGGTGCTCTTGATATCCAGTTCGTGATCATTTGCAACTGCAAGGTCTACTGTTGCCATTCCTGCAAATACGGCAACAAGAACGATGATACTTCCTTTTCTTGCGTATTTAATTGCCTGTCCCATTGTGATATTATTTCCTGCGCAATCATAGATCACATCTGCCTTGTCAGGACCAAAGGCTTCAACCATTGCCTCGCCAAAGTCCTTCTCCATAGTATTAACGCATACATCAATACCACATTCTTTTGCCTTATCCAGACGAAGGTCGCTGACATCTGTGATCATTACCTTTGCGGCACCCATTCCTTTTGCTGCCTGTGCAACCAGGTTACCGATCGGTCCTGCACCAAGAACTGCAATATTCAATCCCTTTACATCTCCTACCTGCTTCACTCCATGCACTGCAACTGCCAGAGGCTCGATCATGGCACCTTCTTCATAAGACATATCTTCCGGAATCGGTGTTACTTTAGAGGCATCTACTGCAAAATATTCTGAAGCTGTTCCTGTTGTCTGGAATCCCATAACCTTAAGTTCCTCACAAAGGTTATATTTTCCATGGCGGCACGGATAACACTGTCCGCAGTAAACCTGTGGCTCGATCGTAACTTTCTGTCCTTCATGAAATTCTGTAACATCTTTTCCGACCTTGGCAATCTCACCGGATACCTCATGTCCCTGAGTCACCGGGTATTTTGTAAATGGATGTTTTCCATGATATACGTGAATATCAGATCCACAGATTCCAATATTCATAATCTTAACTAGTACCTGATCATCTTTCACTTCCGGAACCGGTACCTCTCTGAAAATAATTTCTCCCGGGTTTGTCATTACCTGCTGTAACATAATGTTTTCCTCCTTTATTGAATATCTTTTATTAAATGTTTTATTAAAGTAATTACATTATTGTTCGAGAAATGCATTTTGTCAATATGTTATTGTTCAATTCTGCCTATTGCACAAGATTTCGCTATAATTTTTATGCAGTTTGCGCAAAACAAAAAATCCAGAGAAGAAACATGTGTTAAAAATGTTTCTTCTCTGGATTTTCTAACTCTCTATCTTTCTAATCGTTATAATGTTTTAATAAAAGCCTGTAAATAATGTTTTGCCACACCAACTGCCGAGGCTTCTCTCTTATATGAACAAACTTTCAGGTATCTCGCATCATGCTCAAATCCATTATATTCCATTACTTTTTTCCCTAAGGTTATCATATGATCTGCAAGATATCCCCCTACTTCTCCTCCAAGAATAATATCCATATCATATGCCATTCTCAGATTTGAAATAAGGATTGCCAGATTATTAAGATACTCTTTCCAAACCTTCACAGCCTGTCCGTCCTGCTCTTCCACCTTCTTCATAAACTGTTCCAGTGTCTCTTTGGTATCATCTGTCAGCACGCTCGCCGCACAGTAAGCATCCGCACAGCCTTGTTTTCCGCAATAACATTTCTTTCCGCCCGGAACAAGGATCATATGTCCAAATTCTCCGGCTTTCTGATTCGCTCCCGGAATCAATTTCCCGTCAATGCAAAATGCTCCTCCGAGTGTGTTATTCAATGAAAGATACAATGCATTTCTATAGTTATTTAAATCCTCTGCCATCATTGCCGCATTGGCATCATTTTCAAAATAAACCGGAAGTGAAAAGATCTGTTCCAAAAAGCTTAAACTATAATTCTCCAATTGGAGCGCATGAGATTTGATCAGCATTCGTTCTTTCGAATTAACAATTCCCGGAATTGAAATTCCGATTCCCAAGATTCGTTCTCTGTGTTCTACATCTGAAAGAAATCTTTCCAATGCTTCGCTCAATTGTAAGTAGTAAGCGGCCTCTGTTGAAAATTCTAAGCGGATCCTTTCATATTTCTCTATCTCATAGCTCAAATTCACAAGTACAAATCCTGCATGCTTCGCAGTGATCCTTATCCCAACCGCATAACGGTACGCTGGATTAATACTGATTCGTTTTGCTTTTCGCCCGCCTGTAGATTCATATTCTCCGGTTTCAACCGCAATTCCATTAGCCAAGAGCTCATTCACATTCGACAATACAGTCGGCATACTAAGATTGAGATCCTTCGACAATTCCACTTTAGACGTTGCTTCGTGATTTATAATATAATTTACTATTTTTGATTTTGTAATATTTCTCTTTTCCGCTCCAGCCATATCCAAGGCTCCTTTTATAAATTATTTTATAAAAGTATCTTATCCCTTCTTTGCCGGTTTGTAAAGGTTACAAATGCATTTTATTCTTCTACTTTCACCGGATTTGTCACACTGACCTTGTGATCATACCATGTTCCCTTTTTTCCGATCAATGCAAGATCAAATTCTTTGTCCAGTGCCGGAACCGGAACGTCGAATCCATAGACCTCATCAGATGTTCCATCGCTGTAATTAATAGTATCTGTTGTAGGCTGAAGCAATTCTGCGCCGTCCTTCTGTGCATCCTCGGCAGTTCCTTCGAACAGATTGACAATATTTTTAGACACCAGACTGATATGAATTGTCATTTTCCCATCCTCTACTGTCAGTGTTCCTTTTCCATCCATTGCTTCATTCACATGGAACATAGAGCTGTCTGTTTGGAACTCTGCTGTATATGTTCCGTCTTCCAGTGCTGCCTGCTCCTCATCTGCCTTATCTGCAGAATCCTCTTTTGTATCCGCCTGTTCTGTCTGTGCTTTTCCACTGTCTTTAGCCTCTGTGCTATTTCCACATCCCGTAAATACAGATGCGATCATAGAAACAGAAATTAATACCATTAATAACTTCTTTTTCATCTAAATCCTTCCTTTCATTAATTCAAAAAAGGTCATGCAATTCCCTTTTCTCTGAATAAGCATGACCTTCTCAATATCTTCTTACAAATTACTCTGCATCAATTACAGCCTGTGTATGTGCTACATACAGCTGCTGGATTGCCTGGATCTCTCCTAAACCTGCAATCTGAGTATCAATGCTGTCAAATGCTCCTGATGCCTCAAACTGGCTCTTCCAGGAATCATCGTCATCTCCGGCCATATCGTTGTTCGCATGGTCTCCTGCAACAACCATCAGCGGACGAAGGATTACTTTCTTATATCCTGCTTCTTTCAGTTTCTCGATCACTGCCTCGCAGGATGTATCTTCCGGCTCACCCTCTACAGTTCCGATAAATACATTGTCATATCCAAGCTGTTCCATCTGTGTCTGCATCTGAGAATAACTTACCTTTGCAGTATGAGATGTACCATGTCCCATGAATACAAATGCTGTTCCGTCTTCTTTCACTGCATCTAAACTATCAAATCCGGTGTCTTTCACTGCCTCTGCTGTGATTGCTTCCGCTACTGCTGCCTTATCTGCATTGATAACAGTCGCATCAGCTCCAACCTCTCCGAGAAGTGGCTCTGCAATCTTAACAGATTCAAACTTATCTTTATATCCCTCTAATGCTGCTGTAAGTTCATCATATTCTGCTCCATGCATCAGATGTGTCGGCTGTACAACAAGGTTCTTCACTCCATTGTCTACAGCTCTCTGCAATGCCTGATCCACATTGTCGATCTTCTCGCCATCACGGGCCTGTACGTGATTGATGATGATCTGTGCTGTAAATGCTCTTCTTACAGACCAGTCCGGATAAGCTGCCTGAACTGCCTTCTCAATACCACCGATATCTGTCGCACGGCTGTCATTGAAGGATGTTCCAAAACTTACTACAAGGATTTCATTTTCACCGATCTCATCAGCGTTGAGCGGATCATCCTTGGATGCATCTCCTGTATCTCTTCCGAAATAATCCGGATCCGCATTCTCTCCCTCAACAAGTTCTTTCTGTGCATCTGTCAGTGCATCCCATGCTTCTTTCGCTGCTGTACACTGCTCATCTGTCTTGTCTGTTCTTTCCTGGACATAAATGTCATCGATCAGCTTCGCAACTTTATCTGCTGCTTCCTGATCACTGTCCTGTTTAGACTCTGTCTTTGTTGTGTCAGTGTTGTTGTCGCCCTTTGATCCACATCCTGCAATCATGGACACACTAAGTGTTGCTGCCAGTAAAACCATTAATACTTTCTTTTTCATTGTCATCCTCCTGATTTCTTATTCTCAGAAATGAAAACACCCTCGAATCAAACGAGGGTACGCAAAGAAAAACCGGTGATCATTTACAATCTATCTGTAAATAATTACTGCAGTCTAAATCATTTTCTTTCGTACGGCCAATTCCTCGTGGCATGAATTCTTCATTCCTGTACTGCGAAAGGCAGGTCTCCCGGCTGATCGTTCAAATGCTTCTGCTTCACCTTCCCGGTCTCCCAGTGGTCTCAAAACACAAGCTCACGAAATACGGTGACGAGTTCGTACAGGATTCTCACCTGTTTCCCTTTTCACCAGTCCAGATTTCCCACGTCGTTCCTCTGATCATTCATAATCAGGACGCCATCATCCATCTGACTGACACCTCACGCATCTGTATTAAATTATATGTTACAACGGGGTCATTCTATCACACTTACATAAATGCGTCAAGAAATGTTATAAATTGGAGGATTTGGCCTCATTTCCGACTTTGATTTCCTCAGCAAAAATGATACAATATCCCTCAGAGACAAAATTTGTAACTAAGGTGGTTTATTATTATGAAAGAATCTAATAGCCAGGCATTTCGTCGTGGTTTTCGCGATGGAATTCCGATCGGACTTGGATATCTTGCGGTCTCCTTTTCAATCGGTATTGCCGCAAGAAATATCGGCCTGAATGCATTTCAGGGATTCCTTATGAGTCTGTTAAATAATGCATCTGCCGGAGAGTATGCCGGACTGACTGTAATTGCTGCAAACTCTCCTTATATTGAGGTCGCAATTGTCACATTGATCACGAATGCACGTTATCTTCTGATGAGCTGTGCCATGAGTCAGCGTTTAAGTCCCGACCTTTCGTTAGGACACCGTCTGCTGATGAGTTATGATATCACAGACGAACTTTTTGGAATTGCGATCAGCAGACCCGGTACTTTAAACCCTTATTATACCTATGGCGCGATGGTAACTCCGCTTCCGGGCTGGGCTTTTGGAACTATGCTCGGTGTCATTGCCGGAAATATCATGTCACCGCGTATGGTCAGTGCATTTAGTGTTGCCCTCTTTGGAATGTTTATCGCTATCATCATTCCTCCTTCGAAGCAGAATAAAGTTGTTGCGGGACTGGTTACTCTTGCATTTATCTCAAGCTTCGCAGCAACTTGCCTGCCTTGGATCTCCACTCTGTCGGATGGTACCAGAACAATTATACTGACCGTCATACTTTCAGCCGGAGCAGCATTCTTCTTCCCTATACCGACAGAAGATGAAACTTCAGCTTCAACTAAGCAATAATAAAAACGTAACTGTTCAGTTACTCAGAAGGAATAAAAATTATGACACACAATATTTATATTTATATTCTTATCATGGGCGGTATCTCTTATTTAATCCGCGTACTGCCGATGACCTTGATTCGAAAACCTTTGAAGAACCAGTTTCTTCAGTCCTTTCTATACTATGTACCTTATGTCACACTAGCAGTGATGACATTCCCGGCGATCCTTCATGCCACACAGTCTCCAATCTCCGGAGTTCTCGCTCTCGTTGTTGGAGTTGTAGCCGCATGGTGTGGTGCCGGACTGCTGCCGGTCGCAGTTCTTTGCTGCGCAGTTGTATTTATTGCAGAGCTTTTCTTGTAGAGTGATCTTATAGATTTTAGTAACTGTCGATGCCCTTTTTTCTGCCATTGATGCTTTTTTCTCTACTGTCGATGCCCTTTTTCGTTTGGCGAAATGAATTTTCTTAATTTTCTGGCATTTAAGACAATTTCTTTAAAAAGTCTAACGCAAAAATATCAAAAAAGGGGTTGCATTTTTCTGTAGCTTTGATATAATAACCATGTTGTTTGAAACGAGCAACAAACAAAACTCAAGTAATGCGGAATGGTGTAATTGGCAGCACAGCAGACTCTGACTCTGTTAGTAGGGGTTCAAGTCCCTTTTCCGTAGCTGGGAATTTGCTTCGGCAAGTTCCCTATTTTATCGGAGTGTGGCTCAGTTTGGTAGAGCGCTACGTTCGGGACGTAGAGGTCGCAAGTTCGAATCTTGTCACTCCGATGTTTTAAGAGATTACAATTTGTAATCTCTTTTTTTGTTATAGTCTCTTTGTTATTAAATTAATATTATAAACAAAATGCGTTGACCTCAAATTCACAAAAATGAAAATCAGTCAACGCACCATCATTATCTATTCACCAAATCTTTATTTCAGCTCTCCATCAAATACAACGGTTGCCGGTCCTGTCATATAAACTGTGTTCTTCTCCTGATCCCACTGAATCTCCAAATCTCCGCCAAGAAGCTTTACAGTTACTTCATCTTCTGTCAATCCATTCAGAATACAGGAAACAGCTACAGCACATGCTCCTGTTCCGCAGGCAAGTGTCTCCGCAGATCCTCTCTCCCAAACACGCATCTGTACAGTATGTCTATCCAGTACTTTTACAAACTCTGTGTTCACACGTCTTGGAAATCTCTCATGGCTTTCGAATTTTGGTCCGATTTCTTCAATCGGAAGATTATCAACATCATCTACATAAACAACTGCGTGCGGATTTCCCATAGATACGCAAGTCATATGATATTCTTTTCCATCCACAAGAATCGGTTCATCTACAGCTTTATCTCCCTCAGCCACAACCGGAATTTCTGCCGGTGTCAAGATTGGGCTTCCCATATCAACTCGAACCTTCGCAACTTTTCCATTTTCTACGAAAAGCTGAAGTGTTTTGATTCCTGCTAAAGTCTCAACTGTAATCTCTGTTTTGTCAGTCAGGCCGTAATCATACATATATTTTCCAACACAGCGAACGCCATTTCCACACATTTCTCCTCTAGAGCCATCCGCATTATACATGGCCATCTCACAGTCTGCCACTTCCGACGGACAGATCAGGATCAATCCATCGGATCCTATTCCAAAATGTCTGTCACTCACCTGGATTGCCAACGCTGATGGATCTTCTACCTTCTCTTCAAAACAGTTTACATACACATAATCATTTCCAATTCCCTGCATTTTTGTAAATTTCATTCTCTTCTCCGTTCCACTGTCATCACTGACAGTCCTCTCATTTGTTATTGTTTACAGCACTTCTTATTCGTTACTGTTAACAGCTGCCTCTTATTCATTCATAATTGTCAGCACCATCTGTGCTGTTTCGAGCATATTAGTCCCACTTTCCATACTGCTCTTCTGTAAATATCGATGTGCTTCCTCTTCTGACATGTTATTTCGTTCTATCAGAAGCGCTTTCGCCTGATCGATTATCTTTCTCTGAGAATCGTCTCTCTTTCGTATCGTTTCTCTGCGCTTTCTTCTCTTCCTGCTCTGTGTCTGCTGAATCATTTCAACGGTATTTACCAAATCATAAACTTTGATTGGGAGTGGAAGTCCTACAACCCCATCCGGCAGTCCATCCATCCACTTATCCGCTGAAGCCACCAAAAGCATGTCAAACGTATCCGGAAGAGATTCTCGTAAATCTGTATACTGCATATCTTGAAACCGATAACCACACACGACAATTCCATCGTTCCAGTTATCAGCATACTGCAAAACCTTAGCTCCTGTCAAACATACCGCAGATACTTCAATACCCGCACGAACCAAACTATTACGGATATTTACTGCATTTTCCCTCTTTGGAAAAACGACAATAATGTTGCTCATATCTGCTCACCTCTTCCGCTAACTACTCTTCTATCAATCCGTTCTCTCTAAATGCCCAATGCCAGGATACCTGAACTACAGCCTGTAAAGATAATGATCGATCTCCCAGTCTGTCACCTGCATACAATATTCTTTATATTCTTTCTTATTTGCTTTTATGATCTTCTCGGCAAGCTCTTTCCCTAATACGCTGATCAGCAGTTCATCTTTCTCAAGCTCTGCTGTAGCAGCCCCAAGCGTTCTCGGCAGTTCTTCCACTTGAAGTTCATCTCTTCTTTCCTGTGTCATCTTCTGAATATTTTCATCAATATTCTTCGGAGGCATGATCTGATTCTTAATTCCATCCAGTCCCGCTTTCAGAAGTACTGCAAGTGCCAGATATGGATTCGCCGTAGCATCCGGACTGCGAAGTTCCAGTCTTGAATTGTCTTCTTTCTCCATAGACACACGGATCAAAGGTCCTCTTGTCTTAGCTGACCATCCCATATAAACAGGTGCTTCATACCCCGGCACAAAACGTTTATAAGAATTGATCGTTGGATTTGTAATACAGGTGATTGCCTTCATATGTTTCATCAAGCCACCAATAAAATAATACCCTTCCTGGCTGAGTCCATTCTCATCCTCTGCGTTATAAAGTGCATTTGTTCCATCGTTTTTATATAAAGACAAATTAATGTGCATTCCTGACCCATAAGTCTCACTCTTCGGCTTTGGCATAAATGTCGCGTGCAGACCGTGTCGTTTTGCGATTGTCTTGACAACCATCTTAAATGTCATCAGATTATCTGCTGTAATCATCGCCTCATCGTAGTGAAAGTCGATTTCATGTTGCGCCGGCGCAATCTCATGATGTGAGGAAATAATCTCAAACCCCATATCTTCTAATGTTAAGATCATATCTCTTCTCGCATTTTCTCCAAGATCCAATGGCCCTACATCAAAATATCCTCCCTGCTCGTGAGTTACTGTTGTCGGTCTACCATCATCATCTGTATGGAAAAGAAAGAACTCGCATTCCGGGCCGACATTCATCGTATATCCCATCTCTTTCGCCTCCGCAACAGCCTTTCTGAGTACATAACGCGGATCGCCTTCATACGGTGTTCCATCTTTTTTATACACATCACAGATCAGTCTTGCAACTTTTCCCTGCTGTGGTCTCCATGGAAAGATTTCAAATGTACTCAAATCCGGATATAAATACATATCTGATTCTTCCTCATCTGCAACCCCTTCCAAGGAAGAAACATCAAACATACAGCGGTTATCCAATGCTTTTTCAAGCTGTCCTACTGTTACCGCCATATTTTTCATCGTTCCAAAAATATCTGTAAACTGCAATCTGATGAAAGCGACATCTTCTTCCTCTACTATGTGAAAAATATCATCTCTTGTATAGTTATGCATTATTTTCAACCTCCTTTATCATAAACTCATACGATAAAAGGGCGTTCTCCACCTAAGTTGGAAACGCCCTTGTTTCTGTGTTACATTATAATGATTGACTGTTTTCTTGTCAATTATTTCTGAATCAGTTCAAGAACTTCTTCTTTTACAGGCATTGCTTTGATCGCACCCTTCTTTGTTGTTACAAGTGCTGCTGCCGCATTCGCAAATGTCAGCATCTCTCCTAACTGTTCCTCTGTCAGATTCTCAAAATCATGATCAACCAGATAATTCAAAGAACTTCCACAGAAAGTATCTCCTGCACCGGTTGTCTCAATTGCTTTCACTGAAAATCCTGGTCTCTCTACGCGCATGCCTTTGTAATAAGCTCTGCTTCCGTCTTTTCCCATAGTCAGAAGAATCAGCGGAATATTGTATGTCTCCTGCAGATATGCGATTCCCTCATCATAAGATCGGAAGAGCGTCGTGTAGGGAAAG
>OIMK01000160.1_pt1 | contig 9776 bp, 8 predicted proteins | sample 1584841 | NCBI WGS metagenome assembly OIMK01 (sample SAMN02674597, study PRJEB24791) | human gut metagenome, SKBSTL013 | isolation source: stool | host: Homo sapiens | place: USA | reverse complement strand
ATAGTATAAAACTCCTTTGTACGCTCCGTCAGGAACGTGTTGTTCAGTCAAAATAGCCCTTTGCTGCCAGCAGCTCAGCCAGCAGCACGGCACCGCCTGCAGCGCCGCGCAGGGTGTTGTGGCTCATGCAGGCGAACTTGTAATCAAACAGGGTGTCCTCACGCAGACGGCCGATGCAGACGGCCATGCCGTGCTCGGTGTTGCGGTCCAGCTTGGGCTGCGGACGATCCGGCTCGGTAAAGTAGTGCAGGAACTGCTTGGGAGCGCTGGGCAGGTTCAGTTCCTGTGCAGGGCCGCGGAAGTTCGCCCAAGCTTCCAACATCTGCTCCTTGGTGGGCTTTTTGTCAAAGCTTACGAACACGGCTGCGGTGTGGCCGTCCGAAACAGGCACACGGAAGCACTGTGCAGTGATGACCGGCTTCTCGGCATTGACGATCTGGTCGCCCTCAATGTGGCCCCACAGCTTCAGCGGCTCGCGCTCGCTCTTTTCCTCCTCGCCACCGATGTAGGGGATCACGTTGTCCACGATCTCAGGCATCCGGTCAAAGGTCTTACCAGCGCCGGAAATGGCCTGATAGGTGCACACCAGTGCCTTACTCACGCCAAAGTCCTTCATCAGGGGATGAAGGGCGGGCACATAGCTCTGCAGGCTGCAATTGGACTTGACCGCGATGAAGCCGCGCTTGGTGCCCAGACGCTTGCGCTGGGCAGGGATGATCTCGATATGGTCGGCGTTGATCTCGGGAACCACCATGGGAACGTCCGGGGTGAAACGATGGGCACTGTTGTTGGAGACCACCGGGCACTCTGCCTTGGCGTATGCTTCCTCCAGTGCTTTGATCTCGTCCTTGGGCATATTGACAGCGCAGAAAACAAAATCCACCTGCGAAGCAACTTCCTCTACCTTGGAAGCGTCCAGAACGGTCATCTTCTTCACGCTCTCCGGCATGGGAGTAGTCATGGCCCAGCGGGAGCCCACTGCATCCTCATAGCTTTTGCCCGCACTGCGGCCGGATGCAGCCAGAACGGTCAGCTTGAACCAGGGATGATTCTCCAGCAGAGTCACAAAACGCTGACCCACCATACCAGTTGCGCCTACGATACCCACTTTATACTGTCTATCCATTTCCAGCACCTTTCCTTTCAAAAAACAAACAGCAAATCTTATCATTGTGCACAACACGGCTTGCAAACCGGACAGCAATGCAATATAATAGATACTGTTTATACAGATTCTATAATATCATTGATACGTTGTCCGTGTCAATCATCGGAAAGGCAAATGCACAGTATGTTAAAAAAAGATTTTTGGTATGATTTACCCAAAGAGCTCATTGCACAGGAACCTGCGTCCCCGCGGGATGCGGCACGGCTGATGGTTCTGAGCCAAAAGGACGACAGCATCCGGCACAAGGTATTCCGCGACCTGCCGGAATTTCTGGAGCCGGGAGATCTTTTGGTAGTGAATAATTCCAAGGTGCTGCCCGCCCGCATCGTGGGCGTCAAGCAGCCTACCGGTGCCGTGTGCGAGCTGCTGCTGCTGCGACAGGTGAAGGGAGACCAGTGGGAGTGCCTGGCAAAGCCCGGCAAGCGGATGCAGCCCGGCACAAAGGTGAGCTTTGGCGACGGCAGTCTGACCGCCGTGGTGGACGAGACCATGGAGGACGGCAACAAGTACGTTACATTCTATTATGATACCGAAACGCTTTATGAAAAGCTGGATGAATTTGGTAAGATGCCGCTGCCGCCCTACATCACAAAGCAGCTGGAGGATCAGAGCCAGTACCAGACCGTCTATGCCAAGGAGCTGGGCAGCGCAGCTGCTCCCACCGCCGGGCTGCACTTTACCCCGGAGCTGATGGACACTATCCGCGCCATGGGGGTCGGCATTGCCGAGGTCACCCTGCACGTTGGTCTGGGCACCTTCCGACCTGTGCAGGAGGACGAGATCGCCGACCATAAGATGCACAGCGAGTGGTACTCCATCAGCGAGGAGACCGCCCGGCGCATCCGCGAGACCAAGGCCGCAGGCCACCGGGTCATCGCTGTGGGCACCACCAGCTGCCGCACACTGGAGGCTGCCGCTGCCAAGTACGGCGAGATCAAGGCTTGCAGCGGCAACACCTCCATCTTCCTGTACCCGGGGGTGAAGTTCAACTGCATCGACGGTCTGATCACCAACTTCCATCTGCCGGAGAGCACCCTGATCATGTTGGTGTCCGCCCTGTACGGCTACGAAAAGACCATGCACGCCTATGAGGTAGCTGTGGCAGAGAAGTACCGTTTCTTCTCCTTTGGCGATGCTATGCTGATAGTCTGATACAAAATTCGCGCTTTTTGCGATATTTGTATGTGAAAGGTAAGGATGCGATCTGCATCCGCCGCTCCCCTTACAATTACGGCAGACCGCTGCTGTGATCATTCTGATAACTTGCAGGCTCGTGGCCTGCATCGAGGCTGCACGGCTGTTTTTCGTGCGCAGAAAGGAACGAATAATCATGCCTTCTTTGACGACCTACACCCTGCTCAAGCAGGAGCACAACGCCCGGCGGGGCGAGTTCAAAACCGTGCACGGCACGGTGCAGACCCCTGCCTTCCAGAACGTTGCTACCGCCGGTGCCATCAAGGGCGGCCTGTCGGCGCAGGATCTGAAGGATATCGGCGCGCAGGTCATGCTGTGCAATACCTACCATCTGCATCTGCGTCCCGGCGACAAGCTGGTAGCGGATATGGGCGGCCTGCACAAGTTTACCCGCTGGAACGGGCCTATCCTGACCGACAGCGGCGGATTTCAGGTATTCAGTCTGGCAAAGCTGCGCAAGATCACCGAGGAGGGCGTGACCTTCGCCTCCCATCTGGACGGGCACCGCATCTTCATGGGGCCGGAGGAGAGCATGCAGATCCAGGCAAACTTGGGCTCTACCATTGCCATGGCCTTTGATGAGTGCGTGGAGAACCCCGCCCAGCACGATTACTCCAAGGACAGCTGCGAGCGCACCACCCGCTGGCTGAAGCGCTGCAAGGCCGAAATGGCACGCCTGAAGCACGAGGGTATCTCGGTCAACCCGGATCAGCTTCTGTTCGGCATCAATCAGGGCTGCACCTATGCAGACCTGCGTGTGGAGCACATGAAGCAGATCGCCGAGTTGGAATTGGACGGCTACGCCATCGGCGGTCTGGCTGTGGGTGAGCCCACCGAGGTGATGTATGAGATGATCAGTCAGGTGGAGCCGCACATGCCCAAGGACAAGATCCGCTATCTGATGGGCGTCGGCACCCCCGGCAACATCATCGAGGCCGTAGCCCGTGGTGTGGATTTGTTTGACTGCGTTATGCCCAGCCGCAATGCCCGCCACGGCCACCTGAATACATGGAGCGGCATCATTAACATCAAGAATGCCAAGTACGAGCGGGACGAGCGTCCCATTGACCCCGCCTGCGGCTGCCCGGTGTGCCGCAACTATTCCCGCGCCTACATCCGGCACCTGCTCAAGGCAGATGAGATGTTGGGTATGCGCCTGACCGTGATGCACAATCTGTGGTTCTACAATCATCTGATGGAACGTATCCGGGACGAACTGGATGCCGGCACCTTTACCGCCTTCCATGACAGATACGTTAAACTTCTGGATACCCGAATTTAAACTTTAGCCTTGCAACAAGGCTGATAAGAGGGTATAATAGCATTATCTGAATTTTTGAGAGGAGATTTTGCCCCATGCAATTTCTGACTACCACGTCCGAAGGCTATATCAGCCTGTTCTTCACGCTGGCACTGATGCTGGTCCTGCTGTACTTCATGATCTACCGTCCCCAGAAGAAGCAGGAAAAGAAGGATGCCGCTATGCGCAGCAGTCTGGAGATCGGCGATCAGGTCACCACCATCGGCGGTGTCATTGGCCGCGTTGTCGCCATCAAGGATGACACCTTTGTTCTGGAGACCGGCGCCGACCGCGTGAAGATCCGCTTCACCAAGTCTGCGATCTCTTCGGTCGAAAAGCTGAACATGGACAAGGCTCCTGCCGACAAGAAGTAAGCGTTTACACCGTGCATACATGAACCGCCTCCCTGCATAGACTATGTGCAGGGAGGCGGTTTTGTTATGTCTGAGTCTCGAGGTTTCCCGGCGGAGCTTCTTTCGTTTCTGGCTTTCGGGGTGCTGGGGGTAGCTGTAACGGCGGCAGCTTTGGCATGTTTTGCGCAGCTGATGGCCGGGCAGGGCTGCTCCGGCGGTGTAGTGCCGATACTTGCCACAACAGCTGTGTGCATGGGCAGTTTGTTGTGTGCACTGGCGGCGACGTTCCGTAAAAAGGCACACGGTCTGTTGACGGGACTGCTCCAAAGTACATTTCTGGCAGTGCCGCTGGCGCTTTCTGCTGCATGGAACGGCACTGCCGCCGAGCCTGCTGTGGTATGCCGCATTCTGGTGGTGCTGCTCTGCGGTTGCATTGGCGGGCTTCTTGGGGTCACCCTGCGCAGCCACAGGCACACGCTTCGTTGATCGATCCAGCAAATCGAATCCATCAGAGGGAGAAAACAGCGTATGTGGATCTATGAACAGACAAAATCAGAAGAAAGCCTTTCTTTGCTGCCGCAGACGGTCGGCCTACCGGTGCAAACAGAAGAGCCTGCCCTTCCGCCTGTACCGGCACAGGCAGCTGAACCGGCAGAGCAATTGACGCAAAAAGAGCCCTGCATCCCGGCAAAGCGCCACGCCACCCAGGATTGCTGGCTGCTGGCTGCGGCGTTTCTGCTGGGGTGTACGGCAGCCGGTGTGTTACAGGCCGTATGCGATGCCCGGCAGGCAGAGCTGTTGCGGTATTATCTGGAAGCGTGGCAAGGGCTGTTTACACCGAGCGGTATGCAGGGGGCTGTACAGCTTTTCGGCATGGAATACCTGACACTCGGCCTTGTGGTCAGCCTGTTTCTGGTATTGGGGCTTTCTGCCCTTGGCCCAGTAATGATCTTTGGCAATATGATGTTGTACGGCTTGGGCAGCGGGCTGCTTATGGTACAGCTTTGCGCCGCAGGCGGGTGGAAAGCAATACTTCCGGCGCTGCTATGGACAGGCTTACCGGCGGCAGCAGCAAGCGGTTGTCTGTGCTTTTTCGGGGCCTGCGCTTTGCAGGTCAGCAGCCGAATCCACGCATATTCTTTCCGCAAGCATCCCGGCGGACAAGCCCGCCCTGGAGTGCGGGCACTGATGGGACAATATCTGCTGACCATGGTTATGCTGCTGCCGCTGTGCGGCGCGGCGGCAGGGCTTTCGTATTTGGGCAGCCGCCTGTAAATGGTATCCTTTTCTTGCGGGTTTTGGCGCAGTGTGTTACAATAACAAAAGACCATAATAAATGAGGGACAGACATGAAACTAAAATCCGTCTATGTATGCTCCAATTGCGGAGAGACAAGCCCCCGCTGGATGGGGCGCTGCCCCAGCTGCGGCAGCTGGAATACCATGAACGAGGATGTTGTGGCCGAAGCCCCTAAGGCAGGGACTCCTGCCGCCCGTCAGGCTGCCGCGGCTCGTCAGGAGGGCGTGACCACCCTGACCGCCCGGCGGCTGTCAGAGATCAGCACCACGGAGGAAAAGAGCCGCATCCTGACCGGCATCTCGGAACTGGACCGCGTATTGGGCGGCGGTATCGTGCTGGGCGGTGTAGTTCTTTTGAGCGGTGAGCCTGGCGTGGGTAAATCCACTATGCTGTTACAGCTGTGCGGTGCCATCTCCAATCAGCACAGCGTGCTGTATATCACTGGCGAGGAGTCTGTCCGGCAGGTCAAGCTGCGGGCAGCACGGCTGAAGGTACCGCAGAATAACATCTTTCTGGCGGCGGAAAACGACGTAGACGAGATTTGCGGTCTGATCGAAAAGGAAAAGCCGGATCTTGTGGTCATCGACTCCATCCAGACCATGCGCTGCATGGATATCTCGTCCTCGTCTGGCACGGTCAGTCAGGTGAAGGAAAGCGCTGCCCGGCTGCTGGCGGTAGCCAAAAAGCAGGAGATTCCCATGTTTATCGTGGGTCATGTGAACAAGGATGGCGCAATTGCAGGCCCCAAGGTCATGGAACATATCGTGGATACGGTACTCTACTTTGAGGGCGACAAGATGCTGCCGTACCGCATTCTGCGGGCAGCCAAAAACCGCTACGGCTCCACTAATGAGCTGGGAATGTTCGATATGACCGGCACAGGGCTTGCCGAAATCGAAAATCCATCCCAGATGCTGCTGGAAGGACGTCCGCTGGGCGTTTCCGGCAACTGCGTGGCCTGCACCATGGAGGGTAGCCGTCCTATCCTAAGCGAGATACAGGCACTTGCCACCAAGACGAATTTTCCGGCACCCCGTCGCGCCTGCAGCGGATACGACTATAACCGCATGAACCTTTTGATCGCCGTGCTGGAAAAGCGGGCAGGGTACTTCTTTGGCAATCTGGATGTTTACGTCAACATTGTGGGCGGCATTGCACTGCGGGATACCGCCTGCGACCTTGCAGTCTGCCTGAGCATGGTCTCCTCGCTGCTGGACCGCCCGGTCAGCGATAAGCTTATCGCCATTGGTGAGGTAGGTCTGGGCGGGGAAGTGCGCAGTGTGCCCAATCTGGAACAGCGCCTGCACGAGGCTGAGCGTATCGGCTTTGAGCGGGCTGTTATCCCAAAGCACAGCCTTGCACACCTGAATGCCGCAGATTATCCCGGCATGAAGCTGGTCGGTGCAGCGTATATCGCAGATGCCATCAATGCGCTAAAAAATGACCGCCTGTGATGAAACGAGGAACCTATGTCGATCTATCTGGACGAAAGAAATCCCGGCAAGCACGCGCCCTTTGAGGATGCTGCCCCGGATATTGTGGAATATGTACGTTATCTTGAAGTAATCGCCGGCAAAAGCGCCAATACGGCGTTCAGTTATTACTGTGACCTACGCTCCTTCAGCCGCTTTATGAAGCGCCGCCGCGGGCTTGTGGCCACAGATGCAGAATTTAAGGAGATCGATCCCAAAGGGCTGGATACAGCCTTCTGGGGCAGCATAACAAAAGAGGATATCTACGAATATCTGTATTTTCTGAACCGGGAATGCGGCAACAAAAAATCCTCTACCGCCCGGCGGCTGGCCAGTCTGCACGGTTTTTATGATTATCTGGTCAATCAGGTCAACCGCTTATCCGAGGACCCTACGGCGGCCATCCGCCCGCCCAAGCAGGATAAAGTATTGCCCAAGTACCTGACGGCAGAGCAGTCAATCTCGCTTTTGGAGAGCACCCAGACCCAGAGCGATTTCCCGGAGCGGGACTATTGCATGGTGGTGCTGTTTCTCAACTGCGGTATGCGTCTTGCGGAACTGGTGGGCATGGACCTTGGAGACATCGATTTAGAGCAGCGTCAGATTCGCCTGTTCGGAAAAGGCCATAAAGAGCGTATGGTCTACCTGAATGATGCCTGCGTGGAGGCACTGCAACTATATCTGCGCAAGCGCAACACCATGGAGGGGCTTTCACCCAAGGAAAAAGCGGTGTTTATTACCCGTATGCGCAAGGAACGTATTTCGAACCGCAGAGTAGAACAGCTGATCTCCGGTGCAATGAAGGCTGCGGGGCTGAAGGGCTTTTCCACCCATAAGCTGCGTCACACCGCCGCAACGCTGATGTATCAGACCGGCAATGTGGATATCCTTACCCTCAAGCAGCTTCTGGGGCACAGCAGTGTGGGAACAACACAAATTTATACGCACCTGCAAGAATTTCAGGTGCGCTCTGCCATTGAAGAAAACCCACTGGGCAAGGTGCTACCCATCAAAGCCGCAAAAGCAAGCTTGGATACAACAAATACGGCAGGGGAGACATCCGTTGAAAATGACCCGGCGGGAGAGGACGCTTCTGAGCCGTCCGGCCCTATGGCGGCCTTTGAGGGCGCTGCACAGGATGGCTTCCGGGCAGATATCTCGGCAATGTCCAACGAAGAAACCAACGATTCATCGATCGATACTTGAACCCGCACAAAACGTCTGAGACGATTCAAAGACCTATGGCGCGATCCGGCTTGACCGGATAACGTCATGGGTCTTTATAATTTACATTATAAGCAGTCAGCAGCAATACATACAGGAGCATCCATAGAAACGCGCAACGTAATGTCTACACAAAAACAAATGTTATAAAGCAAGCACATAGATGCTTACTGGAATAAAATGAATTACAAATGAACCGATGCAGCAGCGCATAACACAGGAAGCATCTGTAAGCATGAGACAAATAAAACCATAAAATATGATAAAAATTGCAGAATGTGCAGAACGGCTGAACTAAGCCCGAAAATGAGCCAGCTGAGGCTGGAACGCCAAAAATCCGGGAAATGGGCATTTTTTACTTCCCTAAGTTTCGCATAACGTGCATTATACGAAACATGTACAATTAAAAAGAGAAGCTGCCCTTCTCTCTTTCTGTCAGATTTTCGGCAGCTTCTGTGGACGCTTTTCTGTTTGCACACGGCCGCTTCTACGCCGCTGGACGTATTACCAGTATGTTCAAGCGTTCAACTTATGCCTGCGGTAGCCGTTCCAGTGCGTTACAGGTCCTGTTATAAAAGCAGTATCGTTTCTTTTCCTTTGGTGATGCGATGTTCATTTCACCGGCAGCGGTTCTGTACCGAAGTATGCACAGATGGCTTCGTAATAAATGCGTGCTACTGCCTTGCAGCCCTGTTCACTGCCAAAATGCTCCACATCCTCATCGTTCGTCACAAAACACTGCTCTGCCAACACTGCCGGACAATCCACATCCTCCAGCAGCGTAAAGCTGCGCTCAGGCCGCACCTGCGTGTAGGTATTCTCCACCAGCTGCTTCTGGTCGTTTTCCAGATAATAAATGTAACGCACTCCCCCTCGCCCGCGCAGCCTTGCGCCGATGCTCTGCATTCCACCTGCCAGCAGTTTTGCAAAATAAAAACTTTCCTGATGCCATGTACGCCCGGGCACTGCCGGATAGCATTCAAACCCGGCTGCCGTAGAGCCATTGGCTGCGGAGTTGCCGTGGATAGACAGCAGCAGCTGCGGGCTTTGGGCGCTGGCTTCGGCTGCACGCTGGGCAGGCGTGGCGGTTGCATCAAAGCTTTCCCGGGTTTGCAGCGGGATGTAATTCGAATCCTCTTCTAACCATTGGAGCAGCGCAGCAGCCGTGGCTGCGGTGACCTGTTTTTCTTCGACCACTCCCCTTGCGCCCGGGTCGCTTCCGCCGTGGCCGGCATCAATGCAGACCCGGTAGGGCGGGTCGCCCACCACAGGCCGGAAAGGCTCTTCCCCGCTCTCATTTCGCCCGGAGCCGAACAGCGCTGCTTTCCAAAGGAAAAATGCTGCACTGAAGCAGACGACGCACACCAAAAGGCCGATGACCGTCGCAGTGGACGGGCCGCCCTGTCTTCTCCGGCGTGTGTGTCTTGGATTTGAACGTCCTGCCATCGGCTTACTTCAGCTCGACGACGGTCACGCCGCTCTCGCCCTCGCCGTAACGGCCCAGACGGAAGCTCTTGACCATACGGTTGCCGCGCAGGTGCTTGTGGATGGCAGTGCGCAGTGCGCCGGTGCCATTGCCGTGGATCAGGTAGACTACGGTCTGGCCGTTCAGAATGGCGCGGTCGATGAAGGAATCCACCTCTGGCAGGGCCTCGTCCACGGTCAATCCCAGCAGATTGCACTCCATTTTGGCGCTGCGGTGCACCCGCTCCACGCGGCCATTCGGACGGTTTGCGTCGCCGGTCAGGCGGGAATACCGCTGCTGT
>OIMK01000143.1_pt1 | contig 10143 bp, 9 predicted proteins | sample 1584841 | NCBI WGS metagenome assembly OIMK01 (sample SAMN02674597, study PRJEB24791) | human gut metagenome, SKBSTL013 | isolation source: stool | host: Homo sapiens | place: USA | reverse complement strand
CACAGCACTCGGCTGCTACCCTGCCCCGGGGCAGGCGGGGTGCTTTTCCCTGCAGCAGAATGCTGCCCAGCAGCACCAGCACGCTGCCCAGCATGAACCGCACCCCTGCAAAGCAGAAGATGGAGGCCGTGTTGCCGGAGTCGATGGAGAACAGACGGTAGCCCAGCTTGATGAACGGAAAGGCCGAGCCCCACAGGACATTACAGAAAATAGCCAGCAGCACGGCGCACACCGGCGTGCCGAAGATCTTATCCAGCTTTGCCGCACGAACGGCTGTATTATCAGACATGATGCTCCTCACTTAGTGGATACGGCTGCCCACGGGGGTATCGTCGCCGTAGAAGGCAATGGAGCAGCCGCCGTCGGCGGTGTCGGCAGCGAAGATCATGCCCTCGCTGACGTACTTGCCCTTGAGCATGGGACGGGGTGCCAGATTGCACACAATGCCCAGCTTTTTGCCGATGAGATCCTCCGGCTTGAACCACTTGGCAATGCCGGACAGGATGCAGCGCTCCCGCTCGCCGTCAAAAACGGTGAGGTGCAGCAGCTTTTTGCTCTCCTTCAGGTTCTCACAGGCGCGCACCTCGGCCACGCGCAGCTCCACCTTGCAGAAGGTGTCAAAGTCGATCTCTTCCTCGTGGGTGAAGTCCACGGTGCTCTCCTCTGCGGGGGCGGCAGCCTTCTTCTCGGCTTCCTCCTTGGCTTTGTTGGCAGCAGCGGCAGCAGCCTTGCGCTTCTCGTCCTCTTCCTTCAGGTGGGCGATCTCCTTGGCCACGTCAATGCGGGGGAACAGTGCCTCGCCCTTGTGCACGGTATAGGTCTGCTGTGCACCGTAGGTGGTCTTGGTCAGATCCAGTGCAGAAGCGTCCAGACCCAGCTGCTCCATCATCTTGGGTGCAGTGGTGGGCAGGTAGGCGTTCAGCAGAATGCCGCACACGCGCAGTGCCTCGCACAGGTGGTACAGCACACTCTCCAGACGCTGCTTGTTGGCTTCGTCCTTTGCCAGGGCCCAGGGTGCAGTCTCGTCGATATACTTGTTGGCGCGCTGGATGACCGCAAAGATTTCCATCAGCGCCTGCGGGATGGTCAGATCGTCCATGTCGGCGGTGACCTTGGCGGTCAGCTCGTTGACCATGGTCTCCAGCTCGGTGTCGATGGCCTCGGTACCGGCCACGTTATGCACGGTGCCGCCGAAGTACTTTTCGCACATGGCCACGGTACGGCTGAGCAGGTTGCCCAAGTCGTTGGCCAGATCACTGTTGATGCGGTTGATCAGTGCCTCGTTGGTGAACATACCGTCGTTGCCGAAGGGGATCTCGCGCAGCAGGAAATAGCGGATGGCGTCCACGCCGTAGCGATCGCACAGGATAACGGGGTCTACCACGTTGCCCACAGACTTGGACATCTTTCCGCCGTTCATCAGCAGCCAGCCGTGGCCGAACACCCGCTTAGGCAGCGGCAGATCCAGTGCCATCAGCATAGCAGGCCACAGGATGGTGTGGAAGCGCAAAATCTCCTTGCCCACCATGTGCAGGTCTGCCGGCCAGAACTTATCGTAGTCGTGGTAGGTGTCGTTGCCGTAGCCCAGTGCGGAGATATAGTTGCTCAGGGCGTCCACCCACACATACATGGTGTGCTTGGGGTCGAAGGGCACGGGGATGCCCCACTTGACCGAGGTACGGGACACGCAGGTATCCTGCAGGCCCTGCTTGATGAAGGCGATCATCTCGTTCTTGCGGCTCTCGGGCTGGATGAACTGGGGGTTCTCCTCGTAGAGCTTCAGCAGGCGGTCAGCATACTTGCTGGTCTTGAAGAAGTAGGCTTCCTCGTGTGCGTCGTACACTTCGCGGCCGCAATCGGGGCACTTGCCGTCCACCAGCTGGCTGTCGGTCCAGAAGCTCTCGCAGGGCTTGCAGTATTTGCCCTTGTAGGTGCCCTTGTAGATGTCGCCCTTTTCGTACATCTTGCGGAAGATCTTCTGGATGGAGGCACAGTGGTAATCATCGGTGGTGCGGATGAAGCGGTCGTTGGAGATGTTCATCAGCTTCCACAGGTCCAGGATGCCCTGGGGACCCTCCACGATGTTGTCCAGGAACTCCTTGGGGGTCTTTCCAGCGGCCTTGGCCTTGTCCTCGATCTTCTGGCCGTGCTCATCGGTGCCCGTCAGAAACAGCACGTCGCAGCCGGTGAGCCGCTTGTAGCGGGCCATGGCGTCGGTGGCCACGGTGCAGTAGGTGTGGCCGATGTGCAGCTTGTCCGAGGGGTAGTAAATGGGTGTGGTGATATAGAATTTCTGCTTTTCCATGGGGATCTATCTCCTTTTCCGCCGCTCCGAATGGAAGAGCGGCTTAATATTTTGGCGTTTTTCCGGCGGCCGGGCAAACAAAAAACGCCCCCGGCTGACTGCCAAGGGCGATGCAGCGCACCGCGGTACCACCTTGCTTCGCCGCGCTCCCCCAGGAGGCGGCCTCATGGGACGCCGACACGTCCCCGCGCTGTAACGGGCACACCCGGTCCGGCTTCACGCGCCTGCGCTGGGCCGGACGGCTCCGGGGCCATGTTCGCCGGGTCCCCCGTGTCCGCTTTCACCTTGCCGGACTCTCTTGTGACGGAGGCTGAACCGGGTACTCTTCCCATCCACGCCGATTTATCCCTATCTTATCCCCGGCGGCGGGGTTTGTCAATGATTTTCTTGGATTATGGCCCGGTTTGTGGTATGATACAGAAAAAAACGAAGGGAGAGCGCCATGAAGCTGGTAAGCTGGAACGTCAACGGCCTGCGGTCATGCCTGACCAAGGGCTTTCTGGAATATGTGAAAAATGAGGACCCGGACGTGATATGCCTGCAGGAGACCAAGCTGCAGCCGGAGCAGGCGGTATTTGAGCTGGAGGGCTATCACCGGTATTTTTACTCCGCCGAGAAGAAGGGCTATTCCGGCACGGCGGTGCTGACCAAGGAGGAGCCGCTTTCGGTGGTATTCGGCTTCGGCGATGACATCCACCGCCACGAGGGCCGGGTCATCACCGCGGAATACCCGGATTTCTATCTGGTGTGCTGCTATACTCCCAACAGCCAGGACGGGCTGAAGCGGCTGGATTACCGGATGCAGTGGGAGGATGACCTGCGGGCCTATCTGATGGAGCTGGACCGGACAAAGCCCGTGGTATACTGCGGCGACCTGAACGTGGCCCACCAGGAGATGGACCTGAAAAACCCCAAGACCAACCGAATGAACCCGGGCTTCACCGACCAGGAGCGGGAGAAGATGAACGCCCTGCTGGCCTCGGGCTTTGCCGACACCTTCCGGACCCTGCACCCGGAGGAGATCACCTATTCCTGGTGGAGCTACCGCTTCCACGCCCGGGAGAAGAACGTGGGGTGGCGCATCGACTATTTCATCGTGTCCCGGCGTCTGCTGCCCCGGGTGACAGGCGCCGCCATCCGCACGGAGGTGTACGGCAGCGACCACTGCCCGGTGGTTCTGGAAATTTCCTGAAAAAACACTTGACTGTCAAGTCCCTTTACCCCTTATACTGCGGATAAAAGGAGGGCAACGCCATGCATATCAAGGACGTAGAGCAGCGCACCGGGCTGTCCCGGGCCAACATCCGATACTATGAACAGGAGGGGCTGGTGCATCCGGCCCGGCGGAAAAACGGCTATCGGGACTACAGCCCTGATGACCTGGAGACCCTGCTGCGCATCCGCCTGCTGCGGCGGCTGGACGTGCCCATTGAGGAGATCCGATCCATGCAGGCCGGGAAGCTGTCCCTGTCCGAGGCCCTGTCCCAGCGGCTGGCGGCCCTGCGCCGCCGGGAGGAGCAAGCCCGGACGGATCAGTCCGTGTGCCGGGCCATGCAGGCCGACCACGCCTGCTATGACACCCTGGACGCGGAAAAATACTGGCGGCTTCTGTACACGCCGCCCCAGGCGGCCGTTGCCGCAGCCCGGACGGACCGTCAGGATCCCTGCCCCTGGCGGCGGTTTCTGGCCCGGGGGCTGGATATGCTTCTGTGCTCCTCCGCCGTGGCCCTGGCGCTGATGCTGGGGCGGATCGCGCCCCAGACCCCGGGGTTCTCCCTGCTGACCTATGTGGGAAGCCTGCTGCTGATGCTGGGGGTGGAGCCGGTGCTGCTGCACCTGTGGGGCGTCACGCCGGGCAAGCTGCTGCTGGGGCTGACGGTAGAACAGCCGGACGGCCGCCGCCCCACCTGGGGCCAGGCCTACGCCTACACGGCCATGGCTGTGGTATACGGGATCGCCCTGTACATTCCCGTTCTGCGGCTGTGGCGGCTGCGCAGGAGCTATCTGGACTGCCGGGACGGCCTGGAAATGCCCTGGGAGGGAGAGCTCCTGTGCCAGAGCCGGGACATTCCCTGGTGGCGGTGGGCGCTGCTTCCCGCAGCCTGGGGGCTGGTGATCCTGGCCATAATCGGCGGCAGCAACATTCTTCTGATGCCTGCTAACAGCGGGCGGCTGACGGTGGAGGAGTTTGCGGAAAACTTCAACCAGATGGCCCAGGTCACGGATTCTCCCCTGCGGCTACACTCCAATGGCGCATGGGTGCGGGATTCGTTCCGGGGATATGCAGCCACCCTGGAAAACGCCTTTCCAAGCCGCCTGAAATATGAGACAGACGCCAACGGATACCTGACCGCCGTGAGGTTCCGGTGCTCCTATACCGCCCAGGGCGGCGGGGACCCGTCCTCCGCCCCGGACTTCGTCTATGCCAGCACTGCCTTTATCCAGCCGCTTCTATTGGCCATGCTGGCCAGCCAGGACGCCTCTGCCCAGGATATGGCGGCGCTGGTCAACGACCGCTGGGACCAGGGCTTTGTGTTTGAGACGGAGGACGCCCGCACCTCCGTCACCGTCACCTGCTATGGCTATGTGGTGGACCGCAGCACCGGCATGCTGATTTCCCACGACGCCTCCTGCGGCTTCACCGCCGCCTTTGACATCGTGTGGAACTGAACAGGAAAAAAGGCAGCCGCCCGGGCCGGGCGGCTGCCTTTATAACGCTTGAGGGATTTCGATCAATACACCCGGGCAGGCTCCTCGCCGTTGAGGACACGCAGAGCGCCCTGGGCCAGGGCCAGCAGCTCATCCTCGCCGGGATACACGGTGATGGGGGCGATCCAGCCCACCATATCGGTGATGGCGTCCACGGTCTCCTGACCGTAGGCAATGCCGCCGGTGAGAATGATCTGGTCCACCTTGCCCTTCATGACGGCGGCCATTGCGCCCACTTCCTTGCCGATCTGATAGTGGAATGCCTCCACGGTGGCGGCAATCTCCTTGTCGCCCTCGGCGGCGGCCTTCAGCAGGTCGCGCATGTCGTTGGAGCCGGTGTAGGCCACCAGGCCGCCGTGGCCGGCCAGCATCTTGCGGACCTCGCCGGCGGTGTACTTGCCGCTGAAGCACAGGCTCACCAGCTGACCGGTGGGCAGGCTGCCGGACCGCTCGGGGGAGAAGGGGCCGTCGCCGTCCAGGGCATTCTGGGTATCCACCACGCTGCCGTGGACGTGGGCGCCGATGGAGCAGCCGCCGCCCATGTGGCAGACGATAAGGTTCAGGTCCTCATACTTTCTGCCGTGCTCCTTGGCATAGCGCTTGGCAACGGCCTTCTGGTTCAGGGCGTGGAAAATGCTGGTGCGATGGAACAGGGGATGGCCGGCATAGCGGGCCACGTCGGACAGCTCATCCACCACCACGGGGTCCACGATGAAGGAGGGGATGCCCAGCTGGTCGCCGATCTCCCGGGCGATGATGCCGCCCAGGTTGGAGGCGTGCTGTCCCTGAACGCCCACGGTGCAGTCGCGGACCAGACGGTCGCTGACGGCGTAGGTGCCGCCCCGGATAGGAGCCAGCAGGCCGCCGCGGCCGGAGACGGCGGACAGGGTCTTCACATCGAATCCCTGATCCTCCAGGGCCTTCATCACCAGCTTGCGCCGCCAGTCCTTCTGGGCGGGGATGGAGTCAAACTTTTCGAGTTCCTCGGCGCTGTGGCGCAGAGTCTTGTCAAAGAGCAGGTTCTCGTCCTCATAGACGCCGATTTTGGTGGACGTGGAGCCCGGGTTGACGACCAGAATTCTGTAAGACATGGGAATTTTCCTCCTGTTATTTTTTTGAATTGTTCCGTAAAAAGCAGCCTGATAACGACTTTACTATATTATACAACAGTCGGTCAAGCCGTGTAAACTACTTTTTCTACTATAAGGAAACAATTTCGAAAAAATGTTAAATTTTTGCCGTTCTTTTTTGGTCCGGCGGCATCACATAAAAAAAGAACGCCCGCAGGCGTTCTTTTTTTGTATTCGTTTACCGCTTGTCGCGGTCGTAGGACACCACCACGCGGCGGTTGGGCTCGGTGCCGATGGAGTAGGTGTTCACACCGGGGACATCCTGCAGGGCGGCGTGGATCACATGGCGCTCATAGGCGTTCATGGGCTCCAGGGTGACGCTGCGGCGATACTTGGTGACCTTTCCGGCCACCTTGCGGGCCAGGGACTCCAGGCTCTGCTCGCGCTTGGCCCGGTAGTTCTCGGCGTCCACATGGACGCGGATGCGCTTTTCCCGGCCGGAATTGACGGCATAGTTGGTCAGCTGCTGGATGGCGTCCAGGGTCTCGCCCCGGCGGCCGATGAGCTGGCCCAGCTTCTGGCCCTCCAGCACCACGCTGTAGCGGCCCTTCTCCGTCTCGGTGACCTTCACCTGGGCAGGGCTGTCCATATGCTCCAGCAGGCCCGTCAGGAACTCGGTGATGCGGCGGGCGTTGTCGTCCTGGCAGAGCTCCTGAGCCGGGGCGGCAGGGGTCTCCGCAGCCTTGGGGGCTTCGGGAGCCTTGGGAGCGGCCTTGGGTGCCTCGGCCTTCTGGGGCTTGGGCTGCTGGGGTTTGGGTTCGGGCTTCTTTTCGGGTTTCTTCTCCGGCTGGACCGGGGCGGCGGGAGCCTCGGGCTCCTGCTGACCATAGGTCACGCGGACCCGGGCAGGGCTGCTGCCGATGCCCAGAAAGCCGCTCTTGGCCCGCTCCAAAATCTCAACAGAGACATCGTCGCGGTCCATCTGCAGCTGCTGGAGCGCTTTGCGGATGGCTTCCTCCTCGGTCTTGCCCGTTACGTCAATATAACTCATAGACAAAACTCCTTAGTCATCATTAGTCATCGTAATGGCTCTTGTCATAGGCGCGGCCCCTGGCATAGGGACGCTGGCCCACGCGGCCGTTTTCGTTGCTTCCGGCAGACTTTTTCTTGTCGCCGGAGGGCTTTTTCTTCCCCTGCTGATTCTGGGGCTTCTTGCCGCCGTTGGCCAGCTGCTGCTGGGCCATCAGCTCCTTCTGGCGCTGATACTTGGCATAGCGCTTTTCCCGGGCGGCCTTCTCCTTCTCCGTCTCCTCGCGGTCCAGAATCTTGTTGAAATACTCGTTCAGGGTGACCTCCTGGATCAGGGAGAACGCGGAGTTGGCAATCCAGTAGATGCACAGAGCGGAGGGCAGGATATAGCCCATCCACAGGGTCATCAGGGGCATCATGTACATCATGGTCTTGGTGGACCCATTGGGGGCAGAGCCATTGGTGCGCATGGTGATGAAGCTCATGGCGAACTGGATGCCGGCGGAGATGATGGGCAGCAGAATGGCGCCCCACACGGGCCAGCCGCCGCCGGGGAACTGGCTGAACAGGTCGCTGGGCCGGTTGGCCAGGTCAATGTGCAGGAAGCTATAGTTCAGGTCGATGAGGCCGTCGAACTTTCCGGCAAACTCCGCCCAATGCTCATGGATGAACTTGGCCAGATAGATCTGTTCATAGTCCTGGCTGCCGTCGGCCACGGTGAAGCCCAGGCTTCCGGCCAGAGTGGTGATCTCGGCGATCACCGTCTCGGACAGGCCCATGAAGTACCGCATGGGCACGCGGATGATGTAGTACAGGGCGATCAGGATGGGGAAGGGAATGAAGGACCACAGGCAGCCGGACATGGGGTTGATGCCTTCCTTGGCATACAGCTCCGCCATGGCCTCCTGCTGCTTCTGCTGGTTGTTGGCATAGCGGGTCTTGATGTCGTTGAGCTTGCCCTGCATGCGGTTCATGCGCAGCATGCTCTTCTTGCTCTTGAGCTGGAAGGGCAGCAGCACCAACTTCACCACCAGGGTAAACAGGATCAGGGCCACGCCATAGGACCCGGTCCAGCTGTAGAACAGCCGGGTCAGGAAGGCAAAGGGAACGCAGATATAATATCCGAGCGTTGCAAACATGGGGTAGTTACCTCCGTTTTTTGTTGGGTGGGAAAAACGAGGTTTTCAGGGAACAGGATCATACCCGCCTTTGTGAAAGGGATTGCATCGCAGAAAGCGCCGCAGCGCCATAAAGCCGCCCCGCAGCGGCCCGTATTTCTCCACGGCCTGCAGGGCGTATTCCGAGCAGGTGGGGATATACCGGCAGCGGGGCGGAAACAGCGGCGACACGGACGCCTGATAAAACCGGATGACCCGCAGGATGGCCCGCTTCATGACGGGTCCTCCCGCAGCAGATTCAATTGCCTCAGAAGGCGCAGATAGGTGCTTTCCAGCTTTTGATAGCCGGTTTCCACGGCCCGGACCCGGGCCACCACGATGATGTCGTATCCCGGGACCATTTTCGGCTTATTCAGCCGGTAAATCTCCCGGATGCGCCTTCTCACCCGGTTGCGGACCACGGCGCCGCCCAGCTTCGTGCTGACGGAGACCCCCAGGCGGCTCAGCCCCCGGCGGTTCCGCTGGCAATAGATCACCAGCTGCGGCGACACCGCCGACTTCCCCTTGCGGTAGATCCGGCGGAATTCGTAGTTCTCTTTTACCGTGACGGCAGGATTCATGAAAACAAGCACCTTCTCCGCCGGTGCGGCGGCTGAAATGAGCATAGGCCAAAAGGGACGGCAGTTTTCCCTTCCACCGTCCCTGGTCTATCCTTTATGCGCGATGCACTTTCCGCGACCTCAATGGGTCAGGCGAGCGCGGCCCTTGGCGCGGCGGCGGGCCAGAACCTTACGGCCGTTGCTGGTGGCCATTCTCTTGCGGAAGCCGTGCTCCTTGGAGCGCTGGCGCTTCTTGGGCTGATAGGTACGGAACATTGCATGACACCTCCATTTTGTAAAAATCCGGCGGCAGATCGAAGCTGCCGCACATACTCGACGGCGGGCGGAGGACTTGTCCCCCGCGGCCGCAGTTGACAAAGCGGATGCCGCAAAACGGCATGGTAAACATTATACAGAATCCCGGCCCCGCTGTCAACAGAAATCTGCATTTTCCACGAAAAGGGCATTTTGGACGCTTCGGGTACTCCATTCGGCCCATTTTTCGGAAAATACGCCGGAAATGGGGCGTATTTTCTTCCGGAATCTGTTTAGGGAGAAGAAAAAAATTTTATACTTAGTATTAGTATATGTGTGGACTTTCCGGCGCTGATTTGATATAATGTGAGGTGTTATTTTGCCTGAAACAGAGAGAGAAAAACGCATGATCCGCGGGAAAGGGGCGCTTTCATTGAATTCAATCGCAGACGTATGGAAAAACGTGCTGGACCGGCTGCGGTCCCAGCTGTCGGAAACCACCATCAACACCTGGTTCGACGAGGTGGAGGTGGTGACCATGGAGGACTCCGCCTTTGTGCTCCATTGCAGCAACTCCTTCAAAAAATCCACCATCGAGGCCCGGTTCATGAGCCATATCAAGGCCGCGCTGAAGGACATCTTCTCCTCCGACCTGGAGGTAAAAATTCTGGACGATCAGCAGCTTTCCGCCTATCACGGGGTGGCTCCGGACCGGCCCGGCTCCCTGCTGGAGTCCGACGCCTTCACCTTCGGCACCTATGTGGTGGGTCCCCAGAACAAGATGGCCTATGCCGCCGCCCGGGCCGTGGCCGAGAAGCCTGCGGAGCACTATAACCCCCTGTTCATCTATGGCGACTCCGGCCTGGGCAAGACCCACCTGCTGTACGCCATCGCCCACCAGGTCCGCCAGCGGCAGCCGGAGGCCCGCATCGTGTACATCAAGGGCGACGATTTCACCAACGAGCTGATCGCCTCCATCCGGGAGGGAAAGAACGCCGAATTCCGGGAGAAATACCGCCAGTCCACCCTGCTGCTGGTGGACGATATCCAGTTCATCG
>OIMK01000115.1_pt1 | contig 10877 bp, 10 predicted proteins | sample 1584841 | NCBI WGS metagenome assembly OIMK01 (sample SAMN02674597, study PRJEB24791) | human gut metagenome, SKBSTL013 | isolation source: stool | host: Homo sapiens | place: USA | reverse complement strand
GCATTGTTGACGGGGGCTGTCATCAGCTCAATTATGACGGGCAAATCAAGGGAATGTATGAACCGTATGTGAAGGTACTTCCAAAGGAAGTTTCAGTGAAGGTTGCGGAAGTTTCCGAAAATAAGAATACAGAAGAAAAGACCTGGAAAGTCTGTGGATCCTTATGTACACTGAATGATGTTCTCTGCAATGAAATCACCCTGAAAGGTTTGGAAAAAGGCGCCATCCTTGTATTCGAGAGAACCGGTGCGTATTCAGCAATGGAAGGAATGGCATTGTTCTTGAGCCATGAACTTCCGGGGGTTGTACTTTACAGCGAGGAAGAAGGATGGATCCGGGCAAGAGTACAGCAGGAAACTTATGAATTGAACATGGTAGGACAGTTACAGATTCAAAATGATAGGAAAAGAGGAAGAAAAAATGGAAGAATTATTAGAGATTTTAAATGAGATTGATGATAGTATTGACTATGAGAACGAGACAGCTCTGATCGATGATCAGCTTCTTGATTCTTTCGCGATCATCACACTTGTATCAGAGCTGGAGGATGCATTTGATATCAGCATTGAAGCCTCTGAGATGATGCCGGTGAACTTCAATTCAGCAAAGGCGATCTGGGCAATGGTACAGAGACTTCAGGAAGATTAAGATTTCAAAAGTCTGTCAATGATCCGGGAGGCTTCGCTTCTTGTCAGCGTAGTTGTATCCCAGTCAGGTATCAGTTCTTTCTGTTCCGTCAGACGTTCTAAGAGTGCAATCTGCTTTGGTGTGGCAGGCTGCACTTTTTTAATTTTATATTGAAGTTGAAGAGGCTGGAACACTTTCGGATCCTGTGGCTCAAAATAGTGTGCCAGTGTCTGATAAAGCTTTGCGGTTGCGAGTGCATCATAGTATGCGCGGTGAGCAGCAGGATTCTCAATATGATAATAGTCGCATAACGCACCGAGACTTTTAGACTCAAAGTCTTTATGTACTTTGCGGGCAATTTTTAAAGTATCGATCCCCATTTTTTCAAATGTAAGACCTTCTCTGACTGCACTGCATTTTACAAAGCTATAGTCAAACATGACGTTGTGTCCGATCAGCACGTCATCTTCACAAAAGGAGAGAAAATCGTGGATGACTTCCGGGCAGGATCTTGCTCCTGCAACCATATCATTTGTGATATGTGTGATGTTGGTGATCATCGGTGTGATCGGTTTGTCTGGATGGACGAATTCCATAAAACGGTCAACGACCTTTCCTTCCCGGACTTTGAGGGCACCAATCTCTATAATTTCATGTTCCTGAGGACTTAGCCCGGTTGTCTCCAGGTCAAATGCAATATATGATTTCAGCATAGAATGCTCCTTATCTGTAATGTTAATAACTTAATATTACTATACTAACATTACAGATAAGAGAAAGCAAATTTTATAAAAATGATTCTAATTCTCGTATCATTTCTTCTTCTGTTTTGATAATTTTTCTTGCCAGCGCATCGGCAGATTTGTCAGCCCTGTTCAATGTATTGGCACGTTCTCCGAGTGTTTTAATTCCCATGCTGCATCCATCAATCAGAAGTTTTGCAATTTTGGAGTTATCATCATTCAGATTCAGTTTAAGTTCTGTGCTGAACCAGGAAAATGCGGAAGCCATCATTCCCGGAGCTTTAACTTCATTTCCCGAATCAATCAGGTGGTCTTTTGCATTACCGCCTAATCGAGAATGACGATCAATGTATTTTTCAATTAATTGGAATAAGGTTGTATCTTGGGTGAAATCTTTGATTTGCTGCATACTTTCGATTGCCATCTGACATCCTGTGTTGCATTCTTCATATAGTTTTCGTGTTTGTTCATCCATGATGAAATCCTCCTTTTTATGGTGTGTTATTTGTTACGAAATAATATCAAAGATGGAATACGTGCATCAGTTATAAGAAAAGAATGTGGGTTTCTTTATATAGAATGTGGATAAAATACAAAATTATACGGTATTTTGTGAAAAACATAACGGTAAAGGACTTTTCTAAGAATATTTGTTGTGCTAAACTAAAAAAAGAGTTTAACAGAAAGGAAAAATGTACTCATGTTAAAGGGAAAAACTGTACTTCTTGGAGTGACAGGAAGTATTGCAGCATATAAAATTGCGTCACTTGCAAGTGCGCTGAAGAAATTGCATGCAGATGTGCATGTGCTTATGACAGAAAATGCGACAAATTTTATTAATCCGATCACATTTGAGACACTGACAGGAAATAAGTGTCTTGTAGATACATTTGACCGGAATTTTCAATATAGTGTAGAACACGTATCATTAGCGAAGAAAGCGGACGTAGTTATGTTGGCACCGGCAAGTGCGAATGTGATCGGGAAGATTGCTCATGGCATTGCGGATGACATGCTGACAACAACAATCATGGCGTGCAAATGTAAGAAGATCGTTGCTCCTGCAATGAATACGAATATGTTTGAGAATCCAATCGTTCAGGATAACCTGAAGGTACTGGAGCATTATAATTATGAAGTGATCAGCCCGGCGGTTGGTTATCTTGCCTGTGGAGATACAGGAGCAGGGAAAATGCCGGAACCGGAGCTTTTGCTTGAATATATTTTGCGGGAAATCGCAAGAGAAAAGGATATGAAAGGACTGCATGTTCTGGTTACAGCAGGTCCTACACAGGAGTCCGTTGATCCTGTACGCTATATTACGAATCATTCTACCGGAAAGATGGGGTATGCGATTGCAAAGGTATGTATGCAGCGTGGAGCGGATGTTACACTTGTCACAGGACCGACCTCTATTGAGAAGCCACATTTTGTAAATGTTGTTCCAATCACAACGGCGAGAGAAATGTTTGAAGAAGTGACAGGACGGGCCGAAGAACAGGATATTATTATTAAGGCAGCAGCAGTTGCGGATTATAGACCACGCTATGTCAGTGATGAAAAGGTGAAGAAAAAGGATGACGATCTGGCACTTGAAATGGAACGCACAGATGATATTCTTGCGTATCTTGGAGCGCATAAAACAAAAGATCAATTCCTCTGTGGATTTTCTATGGAAACAGAAAATATGCTCGAGAATTCCAGAAAGAAGCTGAAGAAAAAGAACCTGGACATGATTATAGCAAACAGTTTGAAAATGGAAGGCGCCGGGTTTGGCGGGAATACGAATGTGGTCACAGTGATCACAGAAGATTTTGAAAAAGAGCTCGGCAAGCTGACAAAAGAGGAAACAGCAGATCGAATCCTTGATCAGATTCTGGCACAGAGAGGGGAAGTTTAAAAGATGATACTGACAATAGACATTGGAAATACAAATATTGTATTGGGCTGTATTGATGGAGATAAAACTCTTTTTGTAGAACGTTTGTCAACTGTTCGTACGAAGACAGAGTTAGAGTATGCAATCGATATTAAGAATGTACTTGATATTTATCATATTCATAGAGATGAAATCGAAGGCGGAATCATTTCTTCTGTCGTGCCGCAGATTACAACCATCGTGAAGCTGGCGGTAGAGAAGATCCTGAAGAAGAATGTTCTTGTTGTGGGAGCCGGAATTAAGACAGGATTGAACATTCGAATCGATAACCCTGCACAGTTGGGAAGTGATCTGGTGGTCGATTCTGTTGCGGCAATTGTTGAGTATCCGGCTCCACTTCTAATCTTTGATCTTGGGACAGCAAATACAGTCTGTGTGATTGATAAAAATAAGAATTATATCGGAGGCATGATTTATCCTGGAATCGGAGTTTCTCTGGATTCTCTGACAGCTCATGCATCTCAGCTTGGCGGAATCAGTATTGAAGCACCGGAGCATATGATTGGAAAGAATACTACAGAGTGTATGAAGAGCGGTCTGATCTACAGTAGCGCTGCTGCAATGGATGGAATTATTGATCGTCTGCAGGAACAGCTTGGGGGAGAGGCAACTGTGATCGCGACAGGCGGACTGGCGAAGAAGATTGTTCCTCATTGTAGAAGAGAGATTATCTTGGACGATGATCTGCTCCTGAAAGGACTTGCAATTATTTACAAAAAGAACCGTAAGTAAAAGATGACGCAAATAAAAATGTAAATCAAATTTGAGTATAAACTGAAAAACCGGAAAGTAAAAGAATTTAAATTTATCTTTTATTTTCCGGTTTTTTATGTATATGTATTAACGACACATATTTATGGAAAAATTATTTTCCTATAAGATTCTGTAAAAAACGATTTTAAGCTTACAGTCTGTCACCACGTTTGATGTATCCCGGTTTATCAGGGGATGCGATAATACGCTTACCACGAATCAGGCGTGCATGTTTGTCGATCACAAGGTTTTCAGCATGAACACCTTTTCCGATAACCACGTCTGCACCGATGACACAATTCTTAACAACTGCCCCTTCTTTGATTGTACAGCCACGTCCGATAACAGAATTCTCAACAGCACCTTCAATCAGGCATCCGTTAGAAATTACGGAGGATGTTACCTTGCTGCCTTCAAAATACTGTGTCGGGCAGGAGTCATTTGTACGTGTATAAATTGGCCAATTATCATGGAACAGATCTGTTGCTTTTTTCAGGTCGATCAGTTCAAGGTTTGCTTCATAGTAACTATTGAAGTCTGAGATTGTTGCAAAGTATCCACGATGTGGATATGCGCGAACATCAAGTTCCTCACAAGACTCATTCACGATATCAGCCAGTGTGTACATGGAGGAAAGTTTGTGTGCCTTCTGAACCAGGTCAAGGAACAGATCTTTCTTCATTACATAAGTATCCATGAAGATGTTTCTGTTCTTAGCATTTCCAAGGTTTGGCTCCATGGAGAGAACACCTTTCTGCTTGTTAATGTTCAGTGTCTGACAGTTCGGGAAATGATCCTTCGCATTGTCAACAGAATGATACATCAGAGTGATGTCAGCACCGGAGTCAATATGTGTCTTGAGGAATGCACTGTAATCAGCTGTGTAAACCATGTAGCTAGGCGCGATCACAACATACTCAGAGTTGATCTCATCGAAGCAGTCAAGGTTTTCCATGTAAGCAGCGATATCTGTGTTGTAAATACCGTTGTCAATGTTGCTCTCCTGAAAGAGAGTAGCCAGTTTACCACGTTTGGAGTTGATATTGTAATGGCGTCCTGTTCCGATGTGTTCTACGAGAGAACGGGGTTTTCTGCGAACATAAACCTGCATTACATCAATTCCACTGTTACTCATGTTAGAAATCGGAAAGTCGATCACACGATATCTTCCGAGGAAGGAGAAGGCACCGATCGGACGGTATGCCTGCATGTCATTTACCTGTATGTTGTTTCCTGCAAAGTTGATAATTCCAAAAGCTTTACTCATCTTATTCGTCCCCCTTTACTCGTTTTGCAACGAGCTCGATATTCTCGCTGGCTGCGTCTCCGACAACAGCGTTCTTTCCAATCTTAATGCCATCGGCAACAAGGGCACGTGTAACAACGGCACCTTCTGCAACCTCAGCACCCGGCATGAGGACACTATCAATGACTTTTGCACCGGCAGCAACTTTCGCACCAGTGAACAGAACAGAATTCTTAACTGTACCATCAACGACACATCCCTGTGTAATGAAGGCTCTTTCTACAACTGCATCAGCTCCGATATACTGTGGAAGTGCAGTTGCATCTTCTGTATAGATCTTCCAGTTTGGGTCATTCAGATCAAGCTTATTGTTCTTATCAAGAAGATCCATATTAGCTTCCCAGAGTGAATCAATTGTTCCAACATCTTTCCAATATCCTTTGAACTTGTATGCATACAGACTCTTTCCGTCATTAAGCATAGTAGGAATGATATCTTTACCAAAGTCATGGCTGGAATCTGCATTCTTCATATCTGCGAGAAGCATCTTACGAAGAAGTTTCCAGTTAAAGATATAAATACCCATGGAAGCGAGGTTGCTCTTTGGATGCTCAGGCTTCTCTTCAAATTCAACGATATGTCCTGTCTCATCTGTATTCATAATGCCAAAACGGCTTGCTTCCTTCATAGGAACTTCGATAACGGCAATCGTTGCATCTGCGTTGTTCTGTTTATGATATTCGAGCATCTTGTCGTAATTCATCTTATAAATGTGGTCTCCAGAGAGGATCAGCAGATAGTCTGGGGAGTATGTATCTATAAAGTCAATATTCTGGGAAATAGCGTCAGCTGTTCCTCTGTATACATCAAGGTTCGCATCAGCTTTCTCACGTGGTGGGAGCACATAAACTCCACTGTCCTTCGCATCAAGTCCCCATCTTCTTCCTGCTGCTGCATAGCTGTTCAGAAGTACGGATTCGTACTGTGTCAGAACACCTACAACGTCAATGCCGCTGTTTGCGCAGTTACTAAGTGGGAAATCAATAATGCGGTATTTTCCGCCATATGAAACGGCTGGTTTAGCCACTTTTTTTGTCAAATCATGGAGGCGGGTTCCTCGACCTCCGGCTAAGATCATAGCCAACATATTATCGTGTTTCATAAAAAGCCCTCTCTTTCATAATACTACTTCTTTAGTATACTCTTTTTTGTGCGATATTGCTAGGATTTTGCATAGAAAAAATAAAAAAATAGCAAAAATAATGGAAAAATTTATCGAAAATCATTTGTCATTTTTCACAAAAAAAGAAAATAAGGAAAATCAGACAGATTTTTAGGCATTATTATATACAAGTGAAAAGGAACATTAAAAAAATTCCTTTAATATAGAAAGAATTGATTGATTTCAAAGCAGGAGTGTGGCAAAATACAAATCACAGTATTCATGAAAATGGCAGGTGTGAGATGAAAGCAAATGTGAAATCAGTTTTAATGAAAAAATATTGCAGAGTATATCAGGCGGGGGCGAAGCTTTTGATGGCTGCACTTCCGTGGCGTTCACCGAAAATGCTCAGTGGATCAGGAGCAGTGAAGAAGCTGCCAGAGGCGGTTCGAGATAGAGGATTTCATAAAGTATTAATTGTAACAGGACCGAAGATCCGTGCGAGGGGGCTTCTTAATGAACTGCTGGAAGAGATGAAAGAGAAGAAGTTGAAATATGTTATCTTTGATGGCATTTCTCAGAATCCTACGGATGAAGAAGTTGAAAATGGAGTAGGAATATTTCTTGGAGAAAAGTGTGACTGCATGATCGCATTTGGTGGCGGAAGTGTGATGGATTGTGCAAAAGGGATCGGAGCCAGAGTTGCGAGACCGAAGAAAGCAGTTCGGAACTTACAGGGACTTTTCCGTGTGCTACGTCCGATTCCTGTAATCTTCGCTGTGCCTACAACTTCAGGCAGCGGGTCTGAGGCAACGATTGCAGCGGTGATCACCGAGGTTCAGACACATCATAAAGCATTAATCAATGATTTGCAATTGATGCCACGCTTTGCAGTACTTGATCCGCGCCTTACAGTAGGACTGCCACCACAGGTAACAGCACAGACAGGAATGGATGCGCTGTGTCATGCAGTGGAAGCATACACGAATGATACATATAACAGTGATTTTGAGCGTCTGATGTGTAGTAAGGCAGTGCGATTGATTCATGAAAGTCTTCTGACAGCATATGAAGACGGGACAAATCTGCAAGCGAGACAGGATATGCAGGAGGCTGCATTTCATGCGGGACGCGCATTTACAAGAGGGAGTGTGGGTTATGTTCATGCAATTGGCCATGCGCTCAGCGGGCTCTATGGAGTGCCTCACGGGCTTGTGATGGCAATTCTGCTTCCGCATGTGATGCGTGCCTATGGATCTTCTGTGTATGATAAGCTTGCGGATTTGTGTGATATCTGTGCGATGGAAGTAGATACACCGGACGGTATGATCTCAGCCGAAGTTCGTGCCGAAACATTTCTCCAGTGGATGGAAGAGTTAAAAGAGAAACTTGGAATTCCGAAATATCCGGATATGATCCGGGAAGAAGACGTGAACCAGATTGTAAAATGGGCACAGAAAGAGGCGAATCCGGTTTATCCGGTTCCGGAGATCTGGGATGCGCAGGAGATGAAAGAGTTTGTTCTGGCCATGATGGAAGGTGCGAGACTTGAAGGTGCAGAAAAGAATGAATAACCGACAAAAATCGGTGATGGATGTAATGAATTGGAGGAAATAATGACAGTATGAGTGACAATGCAACAATGAAAAACACAACGATTCATGACATGACGACCGGAAGTCCGGCCCGCCTGATCATGCAGTTTATGATACCAATGTTTTTGGGAAATATATTTCAGCAGTTTTACAACATTGCTGATTCAATCATAGCAGGACAGTTTCTTGGTGTAAGAGCACTGGCTGCAATTGGAAGTACGGGATCCTTGATGTTCTTTGTGACAGGCTGGCTGAACGGTCTGAGTAGTGGATTTGCTATTTTGGTGTCACAGTGGTTTGGCGCGAAAGAATATGAGAGGATGCGGCATTATGTGGCGATGTCTATTTACCTTTCTGCTGGCTGGGCTGTGCTTATGACGATTGGTCTTGGAATTGCAAATGAGCCAATCTTACGTTTGATGAATTATAAGGATAGCATTATGCCGGACGTAAAGGCATATATGGGAATTATTTATGCGGGTCTGATTGTAACGGCAGCGTATAATGCGCTGGCTGCATTTCTGCGTGCACTGGGTGATTCGAAATCCCCATTGTATTTTTTGATCATTTCAGCAGTAATCAATGTAGGACTTGATGTGGCGTTCATTATTTATGGCGGCATGGGTGTAGAAGGATGTGCCTATGCGACAGTTATCGCACAGGGAATCTCAGCAGTACTCTGCTTTATATATATCGTGAAGAAGTTCCCTATTCTGCATCTTAAAAAAGAGAATTTCAGATTTTCTCTTCCAGCTTGCGGAAAATTGATGGCTCTTGGAGTTCCGATGGCATTACAGTTTTCTATTACAGCGATCGGAACAATTATTGTACAGGGTGCTGTAAATGTTTACGGGGAAGATTATATGGCAGGTTTCTCTGCGGCAGCAAAGATTCAGAATGTAATCTGCACAATATTCGTTGCTTTCGGTGCAACGATTGCAACTTATGTGGGACAGAACTGGGGAGCTGGAAAAGTAGACCGTGTACGACAAGGTGTGCGCTGTACACAGATTATGATTCTGGCTTACAGCGTAATTGCGATGATACTGGTATTTTTCTTTAGTAAATATCTGACATACCTTTTTATCAGCCCATCAGAGACGAAAGTTATTGAAGTATCAGTGCTGTATTTCCATACGGTATTCTGGTGTTATCCATTCCTGGGAAGTATCTTCCTATATAGGAATACCCTGCAAGGACTTGGATATGGACTTGTGCCGATGCTCGGAGGAGTGTTTGAACTTGCGGCGAGATCTGCAATTGTAGTTCTTGTGGCAGGAAAAACAAGCTTTGCAGGAGTGTGTCTGTCAGACCCGGCAGCATGGATCTCCGCATTGATTCCACTGATCCCGTATTATATCTATGTGACACGTAAGTGGAAGAAACAAGGGAAGATAGCGATGTAAAAGTGAAAGCAAAAAACAGGCGCAGGGAATCAATTATGAAGCCCTGCGCCTGTCGCTTGTTAAGTTAAAATTATTCTGCGGCTTCTTCTTCCTCTTCATCTGAAGTAAGATCAGAAGCTTTTACGTGTACTTCTGTGATAGTAACTACTGTTGCATCAAGATCTGTCATAAGATCAACATCTTTGTCTTTGGCAATTGGAAGATCAGCAACACGAATTGTGTCCCCGATTTTCAGAGGTCCAACATCAACTTCGACTTTCTCTACCAATGCGGCAGGAAGAGCCTTGAAGGAAATCTCCTGAAGCATCTGCTGTGGTACTCCTGAAGACAGTTTCTCGAGGTTTACAAGGTGAATCTCTGCTACAGAGTGAACCTTCTCAGTGCTTACCAGTGCCTGAAAATCTATTTCATCTACATAACCTTTCAAAGGATTGTAATCAACTTCCTTGATCAGAGCGTCATAAGTCTTACCGGCAACTTCTAGCATAACCTGGCCACCTTTGTTTTCGACTTTCAGAAGTTTTTCTATTTCACCTTTATCAAATTTCAGTGGAATAGAATCTTCCAGTTCACGACCAAACAGGTTTCCTGTTACAAATCCTTCGCGTCTTAATTTTTTTGCTTTGATTGACATGTCTCTTTTTTCAGCTTTTAAAGTATTCATTTATCTTTTCCTCCAAATTACTGAATTCGCTTAGCAGCCTTCAACTTGTCAAAATAATAAGTAGGTTTTGTTAAGTGTTCTTTTTCTTTGCTACAGTTACACTATAGCACCCGGTGTCAAGGGGAAGGGAAAAGCAGGGAGAATTGTAGGGTGAAAAATTAAGGTTTTGAAGGTTGAAAAAGGTGTGATAAATGAAAAAATTAAGGTTGTATAACGGAAATATTCAGAGAATTATTGTGAAAATGGCTTACATGTATGTGACAGGGATCAAAGAAAAACAAATATTTAAAAGAATCCAGGTGGCAACGTTTAACATATACACCCACTTAAATTTTTCAATCTTGTAATTGTCCACACTTTAGACTTCTGGTATATGATAAAAAATAAATAAACGATCGGAAGAGCAGCATTAGAATTTTGCCACGTTTTTTACGGATTCGCAGCCGGCTTGGTGCGTTGTTTGAGCCTCAAAGAGTCCTGTTTTCAATACCCTTGAAGGCGAGTTACGCAAGGAAAGCCGGCGGATCAGCGATCTGTAAAAAACGTGAGGAAAATTCTCTAGCTGCTCTTCCGATCGTTTATTTATTTTTTATCATATACTCAAAATCTACAGTTGGCCAATCACAAATTTAAGATAATTCCAACTTACCAGTATATAATTGATAGTAGGTTCCTTTATTCTTAATAAGATCTTCATGATCTCCACGTTCAATGATCTTACCATGTTCAAGTACAATGATCG
>OIMK01000113.1_pt1 | contig 11130 bp, 8 predicted proteins | sample 1584841 | NCBI WGS metagenome assembly OIMK01 (sample SAMN02674597, study PRJEB24791) | human gut metagenome, SKBSTL013 | isolation source: stool | host: Homo sapiens | place: USA | reverse complement strand
GTGCTCTTCCGATCTCTGCGCCACCCTTGGGTAAGCAGCAACAGGTCGAGAGCAGCCTGGCGGTCTTTGTTGTTGCTATCAAAGTAATACGCCGGATTATGGATATTACCCTTTATCTCGGTGGAAAGGTAGCAATACGAAAGCATATTCTCAGGATTCAGTTCATTCTGATAAGCACGGTCGAAAATGCTCAGCCCCAGATGCGCCTGTACAGGATTGCCCTTCTCGTCCGTTACCTTTACGTTCAGTTTGCCCTTGCCACGGGTAAAGTAGCGCGCACTGTCCGTGTTCAACTCGATGTGCAATTTCCGTTCGGGATGGACATACACCAAGCGTTCCGCCATGGGCTGACCATCGGCATTGTATAAAGTAAACTCGGCAATGCCCTGCATCGGAAACTCTTTCAATGGGATTCGGATTTTCAATCTCTCGCTCAAGGTGCCTGTTGCCGTGCAGCAAAGCCCGCCGCGCATTTTGCCTTCCAGCTTGATTGCCTGCGCCGCTGCCCCTTTCGGTTGGGAAAGAAGAAACTCCAGATACTCATCCGTCTGTTTACGCAAATGGACGGACAACCCCGAAGATACCACTTCCGCAAATGGGAACTCCCTTCCATCGGACAACACCGCCTTATATGAAGCTCCTTTTATCGGAAGGATAAACACAAAACCCATACCGTCGTGCACGGACTCTAATTTAGCAATGTCCTTACCATTCTCCAGCAACCGGCCTGCCACTTTTGCCGGCATTCCTTTGACATCCAGTGCTTTGAAAGCCACCTTGGTGGGAATTCCGTCAATCAGATAACCACCTTCGGGAAAGAAGGAAAACCGGGCAACAGGTTGGTCTTTTTCCTGCGGGGGATTCGTTCCTTTGTAGGCTATGCTCTTTATAACACGTATCTTCTTGGGATAGACCGGACGCAACGTGTCATTCAGAAAAGAAAAGCGGGTATAGGCATGGATGCGGTAATCGCCCTCCTTCAAGTCCTTGTCCACATAGACGTGCCCCTCGGTAATGCCGGAAAGGATGGGGTATTTCTCCTGCCACACGATGCTGTCCTTGGCATTGAGCATTTCCACAAACAGCGTCTTGCTTCGGTCGGAGAGGGCAAGGCTCTGAGCGTCCAAAGTGTAGGTCTTGAACCAAAGGTCTTCACCGGTCTCATAAATCCCCTTGTCTGTCTGGAGGTAGACAAGTTCTCTGGATTCCAGCATGGTTCCTTCCTGCGAATGGCAAGTAAGCGTATGACCAACCAACAAACACAGGAGAAAGAAAAATAATAACCTTACATTATAAAGCCTCATTTCCATTATTTTTTATGATAAAGATTACTCTTTATGCTGTTGTTTTAATAGTTTCTCCAAATTATAAAGAGCAGGTGTTTTAGGAGATTGAAAAGCATATTGCTGTAATTTCCCTTTATTTACTTGGATAACACAAGGATAAATTGAATGATCAGTCGGTAGCTTAAATTGATTATTCCAATCAATATAAACATTAGGATGTGATTTTATTTCAACTCCTGTTTTTTGCTGAAGGATTTTTAATGATTCAATATTGGTTAGTACGAACAATATTTTTTCATTGGATATATGTTTTTTCATAAAGAACTCAGCCTCTTGAATACACCCATGACACCCCATTCCGGGCAGCAGAATAACCCATTCATATTGTTGGTTAACGCTAAGTTGCTCAATAGCATTACTTAAAAATATTTTTTCTTTTTTTTCTATTTTGTCCTCACAGGAAGCAAACAAAAAGAGTCCTAAAAATAAGACATTCGTTATATATTTGTTTAATACAGTCATTAACTTAATTTTTTCAGTGTTAATATCTTAAATATCAAGTAATTTTCATCTAGGTCGTTTTTATCTAAATATTCAATATTCAGCCCCTCTTCAGTAACAAAAGAATTTGCCCAATTCCATTCTTTCCCTGTTCCGAGTGTCGTTTCGCCTAAATATTCAAATTTTTCATTCATAATGATAACATTAATAAGCTTATCTTTCATAGTCATTTGAATAGTTGCATTAGGAATTCCGCGTTCTAAAAAACGATAATATATTTTTCGATAGTTGTCATAAATGATAGCACCGTACATATCCTGCTGTACATAATGAACGAGGCAGAGTTCACCGGGAGTTTTTCTAGGTTCATCGTAATCTATAGAATGAATGGCGGTTGCAACATTGCTACCTCCATAAATTTTGGTTATAACATTAGAATTCAGTTCACATACATATAAATCATGGGAAGCAGGAAAGCTATGTATCAAATTTCCATCAGGAGAAAGACAGGGGTAAACTTGAGTTGCAATTCCGTCCTCCCAATTCGTATCGCTATATATTTCTTTCGGATAAGTATAACGAAAATCGATAGCATTATTAAGCATATCTATGCATGCAGTAAATTTGAAATTCATTATATTGGACATAGTGAGAGACCTGAATGTTTGACCGGTCAAGTATATTTTATTCCCGATTCGGATGAAAGGATTGACTGTCTTCAGCCAATATTGAGGATAACGATCCGGCCAATCAGGTTCATTTGTCCTTAGTGATATCCTGTTTTTAACTTTACCCATACTGTTAGTAAGATCAACTTCGGTCATTGGCATATTATACACATAAATAGAATCCGGACTTTTGATATAATAACCGGCAACTCTCATTATAGCATCACTCCCCTCTCTATTATAGACTATTTTCTTCTGATATGAAGAATTATCATAATCATAAAAATAAATAGAATTCTTATATGAATTTAGGAAGGTCAATAAGCGATTGCCTGTAGAATCTGTATAGATTTGCATATATGGTGGTCTTGTTGGTGTCTCAGAGTCTAGAGCTATTTTTTTTTCGTCACTGACCATCAATTGATAAGTCGAGTTTAATTTCCCTTCTTTCTCGTTCTTTACACTTACTTGATTATTACTGCAAGACGAAAAGACGAAAAGAAAACAAACAAAATATAAACGTATATGCATAATTGTTTAGTCGATTAAATTATTTATGAATAAGGTGCAAATCGAAGACTCCCTTCTCTTCGCAAATGCGAAAAAGAAGGAACTCTTCGGGCCGAAGTGCTCTAGATGACAGATACATATCTAATATCCAGAATTTCTTTCACTAAATAGTTGTGAAAATACATTTGTGAACACAGTACCTACCTAAATTATTCTATTATAATAAGACCTCTTTAGCCGAATGTCTATTTTATAATAGTTTATATTTTAAATAGGCACTTAGTCCAGACAAAGCTTACCGCAGATTCTTACATTGAATAAGGGTTGCACTCGATTTTTTCAGTATCAAAGACACATATCTGAGCCGCATGCAAACAGTGTCCATGTGCAAATTCAAAAGGTGCACATTCCGCATTAGCTTCGCTAGCATTAACCAAGTCAGAAAGAGCTACGTCTCCTGAACCGTTAGTCATGCCAATTGAAGCATTAACACCCAACGCGATTGCAAAAATAGCAACCGCACCTAACAATTTTACTTTTGTCTTCATTTTTGTAAAATTTTAAATTAATAATTATTTAATTAATAAGCAGTCAGTTAATGTACTGCCTGATTTATATTTCTCAATCAAATTCAGCATTTCATCCTTCATTTCATCTATAGCTCTCGATTCTACCTTCACCTTTTTATTCAATAAACCTTCAGCCACGGAAACTGCCTGTTCTCCCTGTCCCGTCTTATCATATAACTTTGCCAACTTATACAGCGGATAAAATTTGCTAGGTATCATATACCATGCCTGCAAATAGGCCTGTTCAGCTTCTTTGAACTGTGACAATGCTGTATAATTGTCTCCCAAAGCAATGTACACTATTACATTGGGGTAATGTAGTGTTGCCTGATTTAAAATGCCAACGGCTGAATCATGCTGTCGGTTCAGCGTCAACGCTTTTCCATAATAGGTCAAAAAATCACCGTCTTCTTTTAACCAGGGATATGCCAATTTACATTCATCAATACATTGTGCATAATCACCTCTATTATAGGAAAGATGAGACAAACTCCATTTCTTATAAGCTTGATAATAGGACGGTAACTTGCAAAGCCCACAAATACCTACTCCTACAAGCAATAAGAAAGATAATGCCGGAGCGTATTTTTTGCGAGACAAATCAATGGTAAAAATTTTCTTGTCCATATTGGCAATCCAAGCCAAGTAGCAAACAAGAGTTACTTTTATGGGCAATATTTGAGCCGGATAAGAAAACAGGGCAAAGGCAGCTATGCTTAAAATTCCGGCTTTGGCCATCAGCATGTTATCTTTCTCATATTTATTTTGACTGTTCAATGCACAAACAAGGATGCCAAGCATCAGAATAAAGCCAACAAGCCCGGTCTCAACAAATGCCTGCAAATACTCATTAAAGGCATAACAAGTATCACTTGCAACCATGCTTTCCGGAGCATTGGGATTAATCTTGAAAAAATCCGCTTGCTTGTTCATATAGCAAGATTTGAAGTTATCAAAGCCAATACCCATCCATAAGTTTCCAGCTACAATTTCTGTTGACACATTCCAAATCAGTAAACGCCCCATAGCTGAATCCTGCTTCATTTTAAACAAGCCGATACACCCAACTATAAACAGCAATAGTGCTGACGTAATAAGGAGACTGCGTATTTTTAAGCTTAAAGCCTGAAAACGATTATAGCACGAATAGCGTTTCCATAATATAAGTCCAACTGAAAGCCCAAGTGCTATATAAGAGGCCCGTGAATCCGCTGCACTCCATGCCAACAAGATTAATGCACCGATGATGAGTAGAATATTTCGGGTAATTACGATATTTGCTTTGGGAATGAGTGATTTATGGAAGACTATCATTCCTACAATGACAGGAAATGCAGAGATTAAATAACCTGCATAAGGACCGGGATTCAAGAAGCTTCCCGTCATTTTAAAATAAGCATGGTTGGAAGGAAGCATTCCCCATAGTTGCATATTGCCATAAACAGCTTGAACAGCAGAAGCGGCAATTATTGCGAATAAAATAATGCCATACCATGACACATCTATGCTGCGGAGGTGCATATATAACAGTAACAGTCCTCCCAGCTCAAACGTCCGAACAGCCAAAGGAGAGTGGGTAAAAAATATATTACCGGAGATATACAAAGTCCAAGCAGCTATACAAATGTCAACCTTGCTAATGAAAAACTTCTTGGGAAAAGGGCGCAAATATAGAAAAGGCCACAGAATGGAAAACAGTGCAATGGCAAACAAAAAGAAGATAGACTTGCCATATTCTTTTTCCCATCCTAAAAAATTAAAGGAAGGCAATAAGAACAAGATAAGGGACAGTAAAGACATGAAAAATCGTTTACTCCCTGAAATATTATTTATATTTGTTGTTCCCTTCATAATCTTTAACAAAGATATGCCTTTTAAAGACCGGGTGTTTTTATCTTACCATCAATTATGTATTGTTAAACTATTTTATACTACTACGGTGACTGGCAAGTCCGCAAAGCCTGGTTACCCATTGATTTTACGTTGTTTATCAGGCATTTATCCGGCATGAACAAGCCTAACGAACCGCTGATAAAGCTTCCACTATTGCTAATACGATTCCACTACCCGGTACACATTCCCCTTGGCAGTATGCACCCGCTCGCCCAGCCGGGACAGGATGCGGCTCAGGCTGTAGACGGTCATGCCCCTCATGACCGAAGGGTGGGTGGCTTTCATGCGTTCGAATAATTGGGTGGCGGAAAGGGTCAGCACTTCCTGCGGATGGTCCTCTTGGGTGGCAAAGCGGAAGCAAAGGCGGAACACCTCTTCTTCGGGTATATGTTTGTAGAACAGGGCGTTGTGTTGCTGTATGGCCTGTTCCTCTTCCTTGTTAAACCAGCCGCGTTCACCGGACAGAAGTTCCGCCTTGAGCTGGGCGTACAGTTGCTCATGCTCTACAGGCGTGACGCAGTCAATGGCGTGCTCCAAGCTGACACAGAGAAAGTGGCGTGAGCCGGTGCGGTCCACCAACAGGTCCTCCCGGTTGCTGGTGCCGATAAACGAGGCGATGCGGGGAAGTGCCGAGGCACTGCGTTTGTAGGCCTTGCGGATATTCAGTGCGGAAGCCTGCATCAGGTTCTTCAGCAGGGGCATTTTGGATGCACCCAACTTGTCGAATTCATCCAGATTAATCAGGCCGTAGGCGGCAGAACTTACTTTTCCCTAATCCTTGGCGGCTGCTCACCAGCAGGGGAGCCACGCTGTTGGTACTGTTGGTATCCGACCGGAACTGCATCCATTGGGCGGAGAGTCCCAACATCCGGCGGTGGAAACCGTTCACCCATACCGGGTCGTCGGACACCCGGCGGGCAAGTGCGGATACGCGGTCCTTGCCGTCCCATTCGGAAAGTTGTTCAAAATAAGCGGTAAAGGGATGGTATTCGCTGATGCGGCGCGAGCGCACAAAGCGTTGGATATCCCTGTCCCAGCAGTCTATGCCTGTTTCGATGGCCTCCATGCTGAGCGTGTTCATCCATCGTTCGTCCACTTTGGTGTAACGCAGGTGGGTGTCGGGGATGTTGTTTGCTATGTTTGCCACCTCGGTTTCCTCGGTCAGCACGTTGAAGCGGAAGCGGTAGCGGGAGGTGAGAAAAGCGGTCACTTCCTGCATCAGGGAGGATGATTTCGCTTTCTTGACTTCCTCTTCCGAGGATTCTAATCCGGCTTCCTTTCGATTGCCTTCCGATGATATCACTCCGATTTTCTTTTCAACATCTTTCGAGGATTCTAATCCGGCTTCCTTTCGAGTGCCTTCCGAAGATATCACTCCGATTTTCTTTTCAATATCTTTCGAGTGTGCGATATTCATAACCTTTCGAGCACTTCCCGATTGTGCGGATTCCTCCTCCGTTTTTTCAATTAAGACTGCCGAGCATCCGGGAGCTTCATTCCTGCTTTCCGGCAAATTGCCCTTGCCGTTTTCAGCCGGAAGAACCTGTGACTTGCTCACTTCCTTCACTCCGTCTTCATCGGACACAATGTAATGGTAAACGCCCGCCAGCGCATTCCCGTCGGTACGCGGAGTCCAGTCCACCACCAGAGCCACCCGGCCCTCGCGGATATCCACTGCCAGGTGCACACCGGGGATGGTCCGACAAAGCGGCATCAGTCCGTTGAGGGCGGATACGAAGTCACGGCGCGGCGTTCCGTCGGAAGGAACAGGAGCTGACAGGAATTTGCTTCCGAAGAAGACTGTTTTGAGGGTAGCGAATACATTCATGAGGCACTTTTTTTTAGATTTGACGAACTACAAATATACAACATGAAAAAGCGTTTGTCAAGAGGGGAGACAAATTAATCAAACCCGGGTACAGGATATGACGGAGCCTGACACAATGACATATATACGTGCAGGCTCATGCGTACGTACGTGTAGGCCGATGCGTACGTACGTGTAGGCCGATGCGTACGTACGTGTGGGCTTATGCCACCGTATGTGTAGACCGATGCCTACGGGGGTCAAAATGTGGATAATGCTGTCGTTTCGTGCGTAGGGGCGAGGTTTGCTCGCCCGAAAACGGTTTGTTTTGTGTCTTCGGGCAGGCGAACCCTGCCCCTACAACTGACGATGGGATAGCCCGGTTTCGTTTTGACACACTTCCCATGCTGCAAAAAAGACTTTGATGTTTTCCAAAAAGACCTTGATGTTTAAAAAAAGCCTCAAAGTCTTTTTAAAAAAGGTCGTTGTGTTTTCAGAAAAGCTCGGCATCTTTTTAATAAAGCTCGGTATGTTTTTCATGTAGGGGCAGATTGCATCATCCCCTCATTAAGCCGGTCATCCTTCTTTTCCGTTCATCCTTACATTTTAATTAAAATACTCACATAATCAGTCGATTAAGAATGACAGCACATCCCCTCATCCTCCCTTCAGCCGCGCTTCCCGAGTCCCTTCACAATCCCTTGTGTACTTTCTACACCTCTTTTCAGCCTGCCCCTACAAGCAAAATGCAAGAAACGTGACAATATGATTGAAATGTATACTTATTTCTCATAAAGACTATGGTTTGTCCGCTTTTAACAAAGAAAAAACACTGATAAACAACAAAATAACCTCTTTCAAGAGCACAAATTCGGGGTCACAAAAGCATAAAGGTGGTCCCTGGACCTAGTGAGCCTAAATAAGACAGTCAACACACTGTTATTCAACACTTTGACTACATCACCACTTTGCAAACCCAGCACCATTTTCCAACTAGACAGAAACAAGTATCCAAAGCATTGCTTATCAACATATTAAGTTCGTTTTTCAGCACTATAACGCCCCTCCCAAAAGGCCTTGGAGTTTAAAAAAAAGACTAAGGTATTTGCTAAAAACTCCTTAATCTTTTGATAAAACACTTTAGTCTTTTAGAGCCTGTTCAAGTTTCATTCGAAAGCTCTTTAATTTTGGTGCTACTTTATAAATCATTTATTATCAATGCATTTAAAAAAATCATACAACCAGACGCAGTATTTTACATTCTGCTGCATTATATAAAATACAAGAAAACCATTATTAACCTTTTAATCACCACCTTTATGAAGAAGATTTTAAATTATTTATTCGTGTTATGCCTGCTCGTTGGAGCATACGGTTGCAGCGATGATGACAGAGATGTAAAACGGATTTATCCGGAGGAAAAACAAGAACCTTTTGAAAGAGAGAATTTGAAAGGATATTTAAGGTATGATAATTCCCTTAAAAGATGGATAATCTATCCTGTTGACGAACCGGAATTCCGAACAGGAGATGAAGATAGTATATCTTTTTTAATTGAAAACATGAAGGATGAATACAAGGCTTATGAAGGTGATGTTACCTTCAGTGGCACCCTTTTATATTTATATTATGAAGCGAGATTGCCTATAACAGGTTGCCATGGTGGTACTTACATTTACTCTCTCCATCTAAAAGACATTCAGAAAAGAGAACCGGCAGAAAGTCCCTACTAATTGATACGAAACAATTAATTTTAAATGCATAATACTATGAACAAACTTTTTACTTATCTGCTTGCATTATGCACGGCTACTTGTCTATATGGTTGCAGTGAAGAACTAGAGGAAATGACTTCTACAGAAGAATCTCCTTCAAACATTGTCAGCCGTTCAATCCCTGAAAGTTTTTCTTGTGGAACGATAGAAACAGACCCACCGGCATGGTATTTCAATACTCCTCGCGTTTTTAATAACAATAGCATTTATACCTTAAATATTTATATCCATGTCATTAGAAGTTCTAGCGGAGTGGGATTTTATAATGGTTATTATAGACACAAATTCTCTGCAGAGCAAATAGCCAAAATGCGCAGCATCATTAGCCAAAGAGAAGAAGTAAGCCCCACTATTCATCAAAAACAGATTATCGGTCCCAAACATTTCTCCAACAACGGTACCTACTCGCTGAGTGTATTAAATGCCGATGAAAGCGTGAGATGGGAAGTAACGGCCTACAGTGAAAACGGTTCTACCAAAACCACCTATACTACTTCTACATTGACTTTGTCTTCCACCCAGCCAACCTATTACAGTATCGTGGCTTCCATTACATCGCCTGCCGGAACCAAGTCTGTCACAACCCATGCCACTTGCAATGAACCATCTCCCTACATCGGAAGCTTGTATTGGGAAACCAACCAAGGGCAATACAGCATTACCGATGCCACAAACTATGGCGGACCCTCTATGTATCCGGAAACATCAACCTGAGCCTGGAATATAGAGACAAGGCAGGAAACACATCGGATGCTCTTCCGGGAGCTGACTTTATGTGTACCACAGCAAGTAATCGCCTTGTGCGTGGCAAAACATTTTCGTTGACACCCGCCGACTGCGAAAGGGATTTGTATATTCGGGCCAAAGATGCCTGTGGCACGGCAGAATCGTTTTTCGTCATTCCTTGCCAAGTGACGAACTATTATTATGATGTCAATGTAGCTTTGGGTGAAGTTGCCATTGGTGTAGTGAAAACCGACAATGCAGAAGTAAACGCCATTTTGACTGCCCAAAAAGCAAAACAAGCTGTTGTCTTTAATGCAGCAACAGATGTCAAAATCAAATCGGTAGTAGTTTACACAGAAAACCGGCAAGTGCTTTATTCCAAAGAATACGCCATGGGAGTTTCTGAAATAAAGATAGATGCAGTCTCATGGGCTTCGGGAGTTTATCACTTAAGCATTTCGAACGGAACGGAAGTGCGGCATCAGAAAATAATGATTCCATAAAAACATACCAACACAATAAAGAAGGTGTCTCGAAACTCTCATAAGTCAAAAGGGGTTGTGTCAAATAAGTTATTGGGGTCATTGGGCGGACACATGGGTCCGCCCCTACCGTAAAGTATTATCGAAAAAGTTCAAAAGCCGGAAGAAGTATTACAGATGAAAGGAGGCTGAAACGACAATACGGAATGTCCATTCACTACCGGAAGCCCCATTAACAGGGCGTTTCAACGACTAATGAAAGGAGGAAGGGAGAAACAGATTTTCGCTTTCTTTCTTGCAGGTTCCATGCTTTTGTTATATATTGCCACCCTGTTTTAAACAGGCTTAGAATGAATTTTATTCTTGGAAATACATCTATCAATGAAACGAGCCGTATTATTTTTATTACTGAACTTGACTATTTGTGCTATTTATGCCCAGAGCCAACCTGTTTCCCAAAGGCTGGATGCTTTGCTGAACGACGAAATCCTGAAAACTTCCGAAGTTGGTATCACGGTCTTCGACCTGACCACGGGTGAATCTCTTTATCGGTATCAGGATGAGAAACTGTATCGCCCTGCTTCCATTGAGAAGGTGATTACCTCTGTCACAGCGCTTGCCCGTCTTGGGGCAGATTATACAATGGATACCCATCTTCGCTATACCGGGAAAATAGAGAATGATACACTGAAAGGGAATCTTTATCTGATAGGAGGATTCGACCCGGAGCTGATGGATGAAGACCTGGATAGCCTCGTGGCGGCGGTGGAAGCGCAGGGTATCCGGTATGTGACGGATACCATTGCTGCCGATGTCTCGATGATGGATTCCGTATATTGGGGGCCGGGGTGGTCGTGGGATGATACTCCTTATTCATTCCAGCCTTATCTTTCTCCTCTGATGCTGAATCGCG
>OIMK01000112.1_pt1 | contig 11155 bp, 9 predicted proteins | sample 1584841 | NCBI WGS metagenome assembly OIMK01 (sample SAMN02674597, study PRJEB24791) | human gut metagenome, SKBSTL013 | isolation source: stool | host: Homo sapiens | place: USA | reverse complement strand
TGCCCTCGGTGAACACCTCCACCGACGCCGTGATGATGGGAGCCAGCTGGGGAGCCACCAGATTGCCGCTGGCGCGGGCAATGGTCCGGTGGAACTTCATATCCTCGTCCAGATAGTCCTGCCCATGCAGGATGTGGTATTCCATGAGGTTGTACAGCGATTCCATCTCGGCGATGTCCTCCGGGGTGGCATGGCGCGCCGCCAGCGCGGCAATGGCCGGCTCGATGATGTTACGCACCTCCAGCAGGTCGAAGGCCAGACGCTCCTTGTCCTCAATGAAATCCAACCCCAGCGGGTCATCCGCCAGGCCGGGCTGGTCGGTCACAAAAGAGCCCGCGCCGTGGCGCACGGTCAGAATGTTCTGTGACTCCAGCCGCTTGATGGCCTCGCGCACAGTACTGCGTGCCACACCCATCTCGCGGGCAAGCGCTGTTTCAGTGGGCAGCTTGTCGCCGCTCTTCAGTTTTTCTTCCAGAATGTAGTCCTTGATCCGCTGTGCAACCTGTTCGGCCAGCGGCCGGCTGGAATCGTACCCCGCAGTCTCCATAAAAACCTCTTCCTTTGGTGTTTTGCTCTGTTCTACCCTTCATTATACCGGAAATTTCTGGCAGTGTAAAGCAACGCCGTGCAGAAACCTTCGCTCCGGCAGCAAAGGTTTTTGTTTTATGCAAAAGCGGCCGGTGTTTCCCGCACCGGCCGCTTTGTGTTATACTGAACAGGTCACAGGGGCAGCTCCAGCTGACGGCAGTAGTCCACGATGTGGTGGAACATCTGCTCCACGGCGGGAGCCATGGAGGCCGGGCGCTGCACGGCCAAGCCCACCACGCGGTACTCCTCCGGCTCGATGGGATACACCTTGACGGCGGCCTTGCAGTCCCGCAGCAGCATCTGCGGCATGATGGAGATGCCAAGTCCGGCCTCCACCATGGCGATATTGGACTGGTCGTCGATGACGTGGCAGCGGCGCTCGGTGCCGATTTTGTATTTCTTGAGGAACTGGCGCATCTCGGCGTCGGTGGCGTCACACTGCACCACAAAGCTCTGGCCGTTCATCAGCGCCGGGGTCATTACGCCGTCCTGCGGCTCCGGCCAGTCCTGCGGCACGATGCACAGCAGCGGCTCCCGGAACAGCTCGGTGAGGTTGAATTCCTCCCGGCAGGTGGAGGACAGGAAAGCGATATCCACCTGACCGGTGCGCAGCCATTCCTTGACATCATCGTAGGTGCCCTGATATACTTCGATCTCGATCTGCGGATAATGCGCCGCAAAGCTTTTCAGCAGCCCGGGCAGCAGCGATGCACACACCGAGTTGAATACACCCAGCTTTACCTTGCCCTTTTCCAAGCCGTTCAGGCGGGCAATGCTCTGCTTCAGCGCCTCGTCACTGTTGAGCACATCGCGGATAGAAGGATACAGGGATGCGCCGTAGCTGGTCATGGATACGCCGTTTTTGCCGCGGTTGAACAGGGCAAAGCCCAGCTCCTCCTCCATTACGGCAATGGCGTGACTGATGGCCGAGGGGGTCAGGTGCAGCTGCTGTGCCGCCTTGTTAAAGCTGCCCTGCCGGGCCACGGCATCAAAAATTTCGTAGGAAAAAAGCGTCATGCCCAAAGCCTCCTTCCGTCTTTACTGGTTCGGAGACGCCCGATTCTCTGTGAATCTTTTTCATCTTTCATTTGAGATAGTTCAATTATCTTCTTGATTGTACTATCCCGCGCCTTTTCTGTCAAGCATTTTGCCGCGATTTTTGCACGTTCTGTGCAGATTTTGCCGCGATTTTTGCAGGAAATGCCGCCTTTATTACGTTATAGTTCCTGTAACGATTTTTAACGACCTGAACGAGGTGTTTTTATGACCGCACTTTCCCCGCGCCGCACTTTCAGCGGCACTGCTCTTAAAACCATTGCCTGCATCACCATGCTGGTGGACCACATCGGCGCGTCCTGCATTGAGGCAGGCATCCTTACGCCCGGGCTGGACGCCGGCACCCTCTCGCAGGACACCCTTTCTGCCTACCCGCTGTACCGGCTGGACATGGTGCTGCGCTTCACCGGGCGGCTGGCCTTTCCCCTGTTCTGCTTTTTGCTGGTGGAGGGCTTTGTGCACACCCACAACGTCAAAGGCTACCTTGGGCGGCTGGTGCTGTTCGGCCTTCTGAGCGAGGTGCCTTTTGACCTTGCCTTCTTCCGCACCCCCTTTGACCCCAGTGCGCAGAACGTTTACTGGACGCTGGCGCTGGGCGTACTGGCTATGGCAGGGCTCAAGCGCTTTGAAAAGGAAAACGGCCTGCCCGGCTGGCAGGGGCTTGTATGGGCGGGCGGGTGCGCCGCGCTGGCGCTGGCTGCCCACACCGACTACCACGCCATCGGCGTGATCATCATCTGCGCCCTGTACCTGACCCACACAAACCGCAAGCGGCAGTGCCTTGCGGGCGCGCTGCTGTTTATGTTCGAGCTCACCGCCCCGCTGGCCTTTGTACTGGTCTGGTTCTACAACGGGCAGCGCGGCGCGTGCAGTCCGCTGCAAAAAAAGGCCTTTTACTGGTTCTACCCGGTGCACCTGCTGGTGCTGGCAGGCATCACGAACCTGCTGCTGTAAAGCTTTTCCGGTTCAGCTGGCTCACCGCTGCAAGACGAGACGATTGGGAATGCCCTCCGCGTTGCTCTGGGCATATTCAGCGGAAAGATTATTTATAATTTTGGGGTTCTGAAAAGCCCGCGGAGCTTGTCGGGGCAAAGCCCCTCCATCTGCTTGCGCAGACCGCTCTGCCGCTTAAAAGCCCCACTGGGGCTTTCATTGCTGCGCAAACGCGGACTATCCCAAACCCATTTTCACAGGAGGGGTCGTAGAGGAAAACTGTCCCTTATTCCTTCTCTTCCGGGTCTGCCTCCGGGGCTTCGGTGGCGGCGGCTGCGTCGGCAGCCTCCATCTCGGCCAGCTGCTCGGCGGTGGGCTCGGCATCGGCCTCAGAAGCGTCGATCTTCTCGGTCTGTGCTTCGTCGTCGTGGTCGGTGCGTGCCAGCACCATCACCTTGTCGTTCTCGCCCAGACGCATCACCCGCACGCCGGAGCCGTAGCGGCTCTGCAGCGGGATCTCGTTGGCATGCAGACGGATGATGATACCCTCCTGACTGCTCAGCAGCACATCATCCACATCGTCCACGATCTTCACGGCGGCAACCTTGTCGCGGCTCACATCGTAGTTGCGGATGCCCTTGCCGCCGCGGGCGGTGATGCGGTAGGTGTCGATATCGGAGCGGCGTCCCTTGCCGTTCTCGGTCACGGTCAGCACCGTGCCGCCCTCGCGGCAGATGCACACGCCGACGACCTCGTCGCCCTCCGCCAGACGGATGGCGCGCACGCCGTGGCCGTTACGGCCCATCGGGCGGGCATCCTCCTCGTTGAAGCGGATGGCCTGACCGTTGCGGGTGGCAACGATGAGCATATCGTGGCCGGAGGTCAGGCGGGTCCATGCCAGCGCATCGCCCTCGTTCAGGGCAATGCCGATCAGGCCGCTCTTGCGGATGTTGGCGTACTGCTCCAGCGGGGTGCGCTTGATCAGACCCTGCTTGGTGACCATAGTCACATAGCCGCCCGACTGCTCAGCGTCCTTGCTCTGGCAGATCATGTTGGTGACCTTTTCGCCCTCGGCCAGCTGCAGCAGGTTGACGATGTTGCTGCCCTTGCTGGTGCGGCTGCCCTCGGCGATGGTGTAGCCCTTGATGCGGAACAGACGGCCACGGTCAGTGACAAAGAGCACATAGTCGTGGGTGGAGCCTACGAACATCTCCTGCACGATATCCTCTTCCTTGCGGGTCATGCCGGAGATGCCGCGTCCGCCGCGGCGCTGTGCCTGATAAGTGGCCTTGAGCTGACGCTTGATATAACCGGCCTCGGTCAGGGTGTAGACACACTGCTCCTCGGCGATCAGATCCTCGATATCCACCTCGCCGGTCACAGACTGGATCTCGGTGCGGCGCTCGTCACCGAAGCGCTTCTTCATTTCCAGCAGTTCGTCCTTGACGATGGCAAGCACCCGGGCGTCATCGGCCAGAATGGCTTCCCAGTCCTCGATCTTGGCCTGCAGGCCGGCCAGCTCTTCCTCGATCTTCAAGATCTCCAGACCTGCCAGACGGCCCAGCTGCAGCTTAACGATGGCGTCTGCCTGCGGGTCGTCAAAGCCGAACTGCTCCATGATGGCAGCTTTGGCTTCTGCCATGCCGCCCTTGCAGGCGCGGATGGTGGCGATCAGTTCGTCCACGATGTCGGTAGCCTTTTTCAGACCTTCCAGAATATGGGCGCGCTCCTTGGCCTTTTTCAGGTCGTACTGGGTGCGGCGGCGCACCACCTCGTCCTGAAACTCCACATACTTCTGCAGCATCTGCTTCAGGGTGAGCACCTTGGGCACCTTGTGGTCGATGGCCAGCATGATAACGCCCACAGTGTCCTGCAGCTGGGTGTACTGGTACAGCTGATTCAGGATGACCTGTGCATTGGCGTCCTTGCGGACATCCACCACGATGCGCATACCCTTGCGGTTGGTCTCATCGTTCAGGCCGGTGATGCCCTCGATGCGCTTTTCCTTGACAAGGTCTGCCATGTGCTCGATGAGGCGCGCCTTGTTGACCATATAGGGGATCTCGGTAATGACGATCTGGGTGCGGCCGTTCTTGGTCTCCTCAATGGTGGCGCGGCCGCGCAGGGTGATCTTGCCGCGGCCGGTGGCGTAGGCGGCGCGGATGCCGCTGCGTCCCATGATGATGCCGGCGGTGGGGAAGTCCGGGCCCTTGATGTGCTCCATCAGGCCGGGCAGGTCGATGTCCGGGTCATCGATATAGGCGATGCAGCCGTCAATGACCTCGCTCAGGTTGTGGGGCGGGATGTTGGTAGCCATACCGACCGCAATGCCCTGACTGCCGTTGACCAGCAGGTTCGGGAAGCGGCAGGGCAGCACGCTGGGCTCCTTTTTGGTCTCGTCAAAGTTGGGGTCCCAGTCGATGGTGTCCTTCTCAATATCGGTCAGCATCTCCACCGCCATGCGGCTCATGCGGGCCTCGGTGTAACGGTAAGCAGCCGGGGGGTCGCCGTCCACAGAACCAAAGTTACCCTGACCATCCACCAGCGGATAGCGCAGCGAGAAGTCCTGTGCCAGACGTACCATGGCGTCGTAGACCGATGCGTCGCCGTGGGGGTGGTAAGAGCCCAGCACCGCACCAACGGTATCGGCAGATTTGCGGTATGCGTGGCTGGGGTCGTTGCCGCGCTCATGCATGGTGTACAGGATGCGGCGGTGGACGGGTTTCAAGCCGTCCCGCACATCGGGCAGGGCGCGGGACACGATGACCGACATGGAATAATCCAGGAAGGCCGTTTCGATCTCCTTTTTGACGTCGCGGATGATCTTTTTTGTTCCGCTGCCCGGTATCATCACATAATCTTCTTCCATTTGTTCCTCCGTGTCTTACACGTCCAGCTTTGCGTACTGGGCGTTGGTCTCGATAAAGCGGCGGCGGGGCTCCACCTGATCGCCCATCAGGATGGTAAAGGCTTCGTCAGCCTTTTCGGCATCCTCGATGGTGATCTGCACGATGACCCGGTTGTCCGGGTTCATGGTGGTCTCCCACAGCTGGTCCGGGTTCATCTCACCAAGGCCCTTATAGCGGTTCACCTTGGCACCCGGCATTTCCTGCGAAAGCACAGCCATTTCGGCGTCGTTGTAGGCATACTTGATGGTGTTGCCCTTCTGCACCTTGAACAGGGGCGGCTGGGCCACATACACATGGCCCTGCTCGATGAGGGGCCGCATATACCGGAAGAAGAAGGTCAGCATCAGGGTGCAGATGTGAGAACCGTCCACATCGGCATCGGCCATGATGAACACCTTGTCGTAACGCAGCTTGGAGATGTCAAATTCCTCGCCAATGCCGCAGCCCAGGGCCAGCACCACGGGCATCAGCTTATCGTTGCCGTAGATCTTATCGGCCCGGGCCTTTTCCACGTTGAGCATCTTGCCCCACAGGGGGAGGATGGCCTGAATGGCGGAGTCACGGCCCATCTTGGCGGAGCCGCCTGCAGAGTCACCCTCGACGATGAAGATCTCGGTGCGGGTGGGGTCTTTTTCACGGCAGTCAGCCAGCTTGCCGGGCATCCGGCTGGTCTCCAGCGCGCTCTTGCGGCGCACCAGCTCCCGGGCCTTTTTGGCGGCGGCGCGGGCGCGGGCTGCCTGGGTGGCCTTTTCAAAAATGGCCTTTGCCACGCCGGGGTTCTCCTCAAAGAACTCCATCAGCTTGGAGTAGACCATGTTGGAAACGAGGGTACGAATTTCGGTATTGCCCAGCTTTGCCTTGGTCTGGCCTTCAAATTCGGCCTCCTGCAGCTTGACCGAGATGACGCAGATCAGACCCTCGCGCACGTCTGCGCCGGACAGGTTCTCGTCCTTGTCCTTCAGCAGGCCGTGGCTGCGGCCGTAGTCGTTGAACACGCGGGTCAGGCTGGCTTTGAAGCCCTCTTCATGGGTGCCGCCGTCCGGGGTGTTGACGTTGTTGGCAAAGCTCAAAAGCAGCTCGTTGTAGCTGGAATTGTACTGCAAGGCGATCTCTGCCACGCCGCGGTCGGTCTGTCCCTTGAGGTAAATAACGTTGGGGTGCAGCACTTCCAGCTTGCGCTTTTCGCCCAGATAGGTGACAAAGCTCTTGATGCCGCCCTCGTAGCACATGACCTCGGAGCGGTAGCAGGGGTCGCCCTCCTGCCCATCCTCCAGCACGGGGGTGTACAGCTGGCGCTCATCGGTCAGGGTGATCTTGACACCGGCGTTCAGGAAGCTTTCCTCCCGCAGGCGCTTTTCCAGCGTGTCGAAGTCGTAGACGGTGGTGTCCTTGAACATTTCCGGGTCGGGTTTGAAGGTGACCCGGGTGCCGGTGACGCCCTCGGCTACCGTGCCGATGCACTTGAGGTCGCCGTCCGGGTCGCCCCGCCGGAAGGTCTGCTCGTACTCCTTGCCGTCGCGGCGCACATTGACAGTGAGCCACTCGGAGCAGGCGTTGACCACCGAAGCGCCCACGCCGTGCAGACCGCCGGCCACCTTGTAGCCGGAATTTTCGCCGCCGAACTTGCCGCCGGCGTGCAGGATGGTGTACACCACGGTGACGGCGGGCAGACCGGTATCGGCCTGAATGTCCACGGGGATGCCGCGTCCGTTATCGGTGACCTGAATGATGTTATCTTTCAGGATCTTGACCTCGATGTGGTCGCAGTAGCCGGCCAGCGCCTCATCAATGGCGTTGTCCACGATCTCGTACACCAGATGATGCAGACCGCGCTCACCGGTGGAGCCGATATACATACCCGGGCGCTTGCGCACCGCCTCCAGACCCTTCAGCACCTGGATCTCGCTGGCGTTATACTCGTGGTCGGTTACGGTATCGGCATTTGTACTGGTAATGATTTCTTCTGCCATATCCTTTCTCCCTTTTGTTCATTTTTGCGTTTGTTTCTTCAAATTATAGCAAAGCGGGAACCGGTACACCATGGTGTACTTTTTTCTCGCCGTTTTGTTGTGTTTTCATGCGCTGCCCGCAGAGGGCGTTCCGGCTGGCACGGTGCGGCTTTCCGGGCAGTTCCGGGGCTTTCCCATCCCTCTTTTTTCTGTGGATCTTCCGCCCGTTTTCCGCAAATTTCACTCCACCATCTTTTGCGCTCTGCGGCGCATGGCGGCGCTGGACAGCTCCGAAAGATACACCGCATCCACCAGCCCTCCGTCTGCCAGCACATAGCACTGGGGCAGCTCGTCCGAAAGGCTGACCACCGCCCCGTTCTTCTGGGCGTAGTTCAAAAACTCCCGCCCCCGGGGGGAGGTGGTGGTGGTTTCCAGATCAAAGATGCCAATGATATCACGGTCGTTCAGGACATAGTCCCGCCCCAGATGAATATACATACTGTATTTTCTCCCGTGTCTTTTGTTTGCATAAAGTCTGCGAAAATGCAGCTTTTATGCAACATCGTTTACAACATTTATCCATGCTGTCGGACCCGGCTCAGCACCCCGCCGTCCATGCGGTACACCTCGCCGTCGGTCTTTAAAAAGTCCGTGTCATCGCAGCTGGTCACAAAGGTCTGCTTTTCCTTCATGCAGGTGAGCAGATACTGCTTGCGCCCTTCGTCCAGCTCGCTCAGCACATCATCCAGCAGCAGTACCGGGTGCTCCCCGGTGATCTGCGCCGCTGCGGCAGCTTCGGCCATTTTCAGACTCAGCACCACGCTGCGCTGCTGTCCCTGACTGGCGTACACCCGGGCGGGCTGGTCGTCCAGCAGCAGCTCCAAGTCCTCGCGGTGGATGCCGCACAGGCTCTGCCCGGCGCGCAGCTCCTCCTCCTGCCGCTGACGCAGCAGGTCGGCAAGCCCGCCCGGCGCAAACTGGGCGGCATAACGGATGCTCATCCGTTCTGCCCCGTGGGAAAGCTCCGCGTAGTTGGCACAGGCGCGGGGAGCCAGCAGTTTCAGATACTCCCGCCGCCGCTGCTGCAAAGCTTCACCCTGCGCGGCAAGCTCGGTGTTGAGCACCTCCAGCAGGGTGCGCTTTTCCGCGTAGGGGCGTTCCTGCCCGGTCGCGGAGTGTCGCAGCAGCGCATTTTTTTGCTGCAAAACCCGCACATAGCGGCGGTAACTGGCCAGATACCCGGGGTACAGCTGGCACAGCGCAGCGTCCAGAAATTTGCGTCGCCCTTCCGGTGCCCCCTTGACAAGGCTCAGGTGGCCGGGGTCGAACACTACCGCCGGAAAACTGCCTGCCAGCGCCGCCGCCCGCTTGGGCGCTGCGCCGTTCACCGCCGCATAGCGCCCGGGCTTTGCGGCCTCCGGGGTGCCCACGGTCATGCGGATGTGGGCAGGCTCGGCAGGCTCACAGCCCTCGGGCCGGTCCCGCTGGGTATCGGCTTCCAGCACCGCAAATGCTTCTCCCCGGCGCACAAGCTCGGCGTCCTTGCCGCCCCGGAAGCTTTTGCCGCCGGTCAGCAGCCAGATAGCCTCTAAAAGGTTCGTCTTACCTTGGCCGTTGTTGCCGCAGATGACGGTAAGTTCCCGGCCGGGCTCCAGCCGTGCCGCACAAATATTGCGATAGTTCTGTACTTCCAGCGAAAGCAGACGCATTTACTGACCCTGCCCGATCTCTATGCTCTGACCGTCCAGCTCGATGATGTCCCCGGCACGGCACTTTTTGCCCCGCATGGTGCACACCTCGCCGTTCACCTTCACGGCACCGCCCTGCACCAGCTCTTTTGCTTCGCCGCCGGTCTCGCACAGACCGGCAAATTTGAGCAGGGCATCCAGCTTGATAAACTCGGTATGAATAAGAATCTTCTGCATAAAACGCGCTCCTTAGTCGTTTTTAAAGCGTACCGGCAGTACCAGATACAAGAAATCGTTGCCCTCTACCGGCAGCACCTTCACCGGGCTCAACGGTCCGCTGATCTCCATGCGCACCTGCTCGGTGCGGGCGTTGCGCAGCGCATCCAGCAGATAGCGGTTATTGAAGCCGATCTCTACCTCGTCGCCCTCGCAGGCGGCGCTGAACTCGTCCACCACGCGGCCGAGGTTTGTCTGGCAGCGCACCACAACTTTACCCTCTGTAAAGGAAATGCGGAGGGGATTTTTTAAACGCTCTGTAATAATCAGAGAGGCGCGCTCGATGGTGGAGATAAAGTCCTTGGTGTCGATGGTCACCCGGGTGCGGCTTCCGGCGGGGATGACGTTGCGGTAATTCAAAAACTCGCCCTCGATCAGGCGGCTCATGATGGTGTAACCGGCGGTGGTGAACACCACATAGCGGCGGTTGGCACTGATGTGCACATCCTCCTCGTCATCGTTGGCCAGCAGATGGGACACCTCGGTCATGGTCTTGCTGGGCACGATGATGCGGATATCCTTCACGGCGGTGATGGGGCGCTCCACGATGGCCAGACGGTAGCCGTCCAGTGCTACAATAGTCAGCTTGTCCAGCTCGATCTCGAACAGCTCGCCGGTGTGGGCGGGTTTTTTCTCGTCCTGACTGACGGCGTACAGGGTGCGGTCGATCATATCCCGCAGCACGCCGGTCTTGATGGTCAGAGTCTGCTCCGCGCCGGTGTTGGGCAGATCCGGGAAATCGGTAGCCGGCATGGACTGGATCTCGAACTGTGCCACGCCGCTCTGGATGGTGGTCTTGCCGTTATCCGCCGCTACGATGCTGATCTGACCTGCCGGCATCCGGCTGATCATGCTGCTGAGCAGTTTTGCATTCAGCACGATCTCACCGGGTTCTTTGATGTTGGCTTCGATGGTGGTCACGATGCCCATTTCCAGATCGTAGCCGGTCAGGGTGAGCTGAAAGCCCTCGGCCTTCAGCAGAATGCCCTCCAGCACCGGGATGGACGAGCGCATGGTGACAGCTTTGGAAACGCCGTCGATGGCTGCACTGAGCAGTGTTTTATCGCAGACGATGTTCAAAACAGTATCTCTCCTTTTTCACACTTCCGGCTTGATCTCTGCCCTTTGGGCTGCTGCCGGAAGGCAGTAATATATTGAACTTGTTGTAGTAACCGTAGTAGGGGGTGGGGAAGATGTTGAAAACCCGGAAATGTCTTGCCGGGAAGCGGGGCTTTGGCTTTCCACCGGGATGTGGAAGGCTCGTGAAGGAAATGTTGAAAGGTGGGGAACGGTGGTTCTTTCCACAGCCGATGTGAAGAACTGATGTTAAATGTTGAAAACTAAGTGGAAAGTGTGGAAAGCTTCGCCTTTTTGCCACAAGATATAGGCTTATTTTCCCCCTTTTGTTCCGTTTTCTCCCCATATTTTGGGGTTACTCCCTGAAATGAGTATGACTTTTGCCCGGTTTTCCCCGGTTTAGGCCTTCACGTTCTTGATGATATCGCTCACGGTCTCCCGCAGATGCTGGTCGTTCTTCATGTCCCGTTCCATGGTCTTGAGGGAGTAGACGATGGTAGAGTGGTCGCGGCCGGAAAATTCCCGCCCGATCTCCTCCATGCTCATGCCGGTGACCTCCCGCAGGATATAGATGGCAACGCGCCGGGCGGAAGCCACGTTGGCGTTGCGCTTGGTGCCCCGAATGTCGGCAGGGGACACGTTGAAGGTGCGGGACACCTCGCCGATGATCTTTTCGATG
>OIMK01000097.1_pt1 | contig 11696 bp, 9 predicted proteins | sample 1584841 | NCBI WGS metagenome assembly OIMK01 (sample SAMN02674597, study PRJEB24791) | human gut metagenome, SKBSTL013 | isolation source: stool | host: Homo sapiens | place: USA | reverse complement strand
CATAGACAGATAATATCCTTTCTTTATATCGGGATATTCCTTGAAAAGAATTTCATGGGTCAACGTAACAATCTGAGGGATTTTATATTTAAGCATATAATTTAGCAAGTCTATATAAGAAAAAAGCTCTATCTCTTACTCCTCTGAACTGTGCTCTAAATGCTTTGATTTTAGCATTGAATGACTCAGCTTCGGCATTGGTTGCCCTCCTTTCAAAAAAATTGATTATATCCAGATAATGTGTTTGTATAGAACGTGCGACCCTTCCAAAGGTGAGGAACCCTGATTTATCTACTTCATCATACCACCTTGCCAGCCTTGTCAAAGCAATATCCTTAAACTTACGCTGATGATAGATTAAGCCTAACCGCATAGACAGATAATATCCTTTCTTTATATCGGGATATTCCTTGAAAAGAATTTCAGCCCGTATTCTTTGAGACTGAGTCCATAAGGATTCCTTCTTGTAAAGCAGATAAATACTTCTCGCTAACAACTGCTTCCTTGTATCTCCATTAGCGAAAACAGGTGCATGATACATCTTTCCACAGGCCTTTGCATAAGCAATCTGAGTGGACTCTTCATCCAAAGCCTCCCAGCGAGCTTTTACCCGCATCTCCTGCACAGCTTTATAAGCTACCTTCTGTACGTGAAAGCGATCGGTAACACGTTTGGCCGCAGGAAAGCAGATGCGTGCAATCTGCTCCATGTTAGGAGCCATATCCAAAGTAATCTCGCGCACTTGGTAACGGCGGCGACGGGATAGCTTAAGCAGGACAGAAGTGACCGTATGAACGTCCGTACCTTTAATGATAGCAATCATACTACCTTTACCACCGTGAGCTTCTTTATTGGTCAGGACAGTATAGAGTTCCCCACGCGAGAGGGCTACCTCATCAATACAGATACAAGCACCGATATTCTTTTCGAATAGTAGCCAACTCTCTGCATGAACAAGTTGGTCCCAATGGAGATAACCACTTAGATGGTTACGGTATTGACGCTCCAATAAATCCCCGTCAACTCCAGATAAAACACCTAAGAGCTTGCAACTGATCGGATAGCTATCAATATAGTTCTTTTAAAAAAGACGCAAAATCCTGCGTCATACGAGTACCTTCAGCCACCATACGCCAGTTACGAGAGATATACTCATTATGCTTATTTAAGAGCCAGCGACGACGACGAATATTAAGGAAGACCTTCTTGCCACGGAGAGGAAAATCTTGAACAATAACAGGGTCATAAAAGCCTTTACTCTCAGTATCCTGATCTGTATACTTCTCAGGAACGATATTTTTCTCCTCAAGGTAGAACACAACTTCATTTACGCTTTCCTTCACATCAACAAGATCAAAGTAATCTAAAGTGCCTTCAGGAAGAAGAAGGCGATAACCGTTTAACTCCATAAGCTATGAATTTGGAAACAAAGATAACAATTTATAAATTTACCCCTCAGCTTTTTACATTGACCCCAGAAGTACGGGTCAGCGGATTTTCCTGGTTGGTAAGCTTTCTTTTAAGCGTATAGCCTAGCCAGTCTGAACATGAAGAATTTCAGGGTCAGCGGATTTTCGGGTCAGTTTGAAAACTTGGGATCAGTTGTAAGTTTTAGATGGAGAAGTATGAGAAAGTGATGGCAGCATCCTTTTTCAACACATAAAACAAGGAGCTGCCACCACCCCTAAATCTTTTTATCCATCAGTGTTTCCGATAAAAGGTGGTAGCAGTGGCAGCAGATTTTAAAAACTCTATTGTGGAACTTTCCGGCAAATACAGTCTGTCAGATGATCGTTGATAAAACCTGAAGCTTGCAAATGGGCGTAGCAAATTGTAGTCCCGAAGAACTTGAAACCTCGTTTTTTCATATCTTTACTCATGGCATCGGATTCGGGAGAGGATACCGGAATCTCGCTCAATGACCGGAATGTGTTGATAATCGGCTTTTTGTCGGGAAAGAATGACAGGGTGTAATTATAAAAACTGCCGAATTCCTTTTGTACGGCAAGGAATAGTTTTGCATTCGTGATTGTCGATTTGATTTTCAGACGGTTTTTTACAATTCCTTCAAATTGCATTAGCCGCTCAATGTCTTCATCGGTCATTTGTGCTACCAGTTCGGCATCAAAATTATAGAAAGCTTTACGATACCCCTCTCTTTTTCTAAGAATCGTTATCCAGCTTAGTCCTGCTTGGGCACTTTCCAATACAAGAAACTCAAACAGCGTCTTGTCATCGGTAACTAACTTTCCCCACTCTTGGTCATGGTATTTCACATACAATTCGTCTGTTCCGCACCAACCGCAACGTCCGTTTGTTATATCTTGCATAATTCTAATATTTGTGATATAGAACAAATGTAGTGGATTCATGGCATTATGCCAAATTTAAAAGGACTATTTTGTGGCATAAATACCTATAAAAAGTTATTGCATAGTATATATATTCCGTAAAATGGGGGAAAAGATTACCTATATCAGGTGATTGTTTCCCCTTTTCTTTTTACGGACCTTTGCATTCTCAAAAATTAAGAATTTAGAATTATAGGTATTCATGGTAAAAAGACAGTTACAAAGGATCAGTTTAGGCTCTCTTTTTTTTATAATCGGAGCGATATCTATCTTTGCACAACCTAAGACAATGGTATCCGGTAAAGTAATATCCAAAGAAAAACAGGAAGTCGTAGATTTTGCAACCGTATATTTGAAGGGTACAACTTATGGATGTACAACGAATGAAGAAGGTATCTATCATCTTCATGCACCGGCAGGGAAATACACGCTGGTTGTTTCGGCTATAGGATATAAGACTATAGAAAAGCCTGTAACTTTGGTTCATGGTGAAAGAATTAAGATGAATGTAATGATTGACCCGTCAGTGACTGAGTTGGGTGAAGTGGTAGTGGTGTCTAACGGGGTTTCCCGTGTGAAACGTTCCGCATTCAATGCGATAGCTGTAGATACAAAAGAATTCCAGAATTCTACCAAGAATCTGAGTGATGCTTTGGCTAAAGCTCCGGGGATGAAACTCCGTGAGTCGGGGGGGGTAGGTTCGGATATGCAATTGATGTTGGATGGTTTCAGTGGCAAACATGTGAAGATATTTATTGACGGTGTACCTCAGGAGGGAGTAGGGAGCTCTTTTGGCTTGAATAATATTCCTGTGAATTTTGCAGATAGGATTGAAGTGTATAAAGGGGTGGTTCCTGTAGGATTTGGCACGGATGCTATAGGTGGTGTTATCAATATTGTAACCAATAAGAAGAAACGTAATTGGTTTTTGGATGGCTCCTATTCATACGGGTCGTTCAATACGCATAAATCGTATGTGAATTTCGGACAAACTTTCAAAAACGGCTTTACTTATGAAATAAATGCTTTTCAAAACTATTCGGATAATGATTATCAGGTGGACGCACCGGTAGAGGACTTTGAAACCGGAAGAATTGATAAAGATAAAAGGGTACGTGTGAAGCGCTTTAATGATACCTATCATAATGAGGCGGTTATAGGTAAGATGGGTATTGTGGATAAGAAATGGGCAGACAGATTGATGTTGGGCTTTACTTATTCACACATGTATAAGGAGATACAGACCGGAGTACGTCAGGAAATAGTCTATGGGGAAAAGCATCGTAAAGGACATTCGTTGATGCCGTCATTGGAATATAGTAAACGTGGTTTATTCATCAAAGGTCTGGATGTGGCATTGACTGCCAATTATAATAAAAATGCAACGACAAATATAGATACAGCTTCCTATAAGTACAATTGGTTGGGTGATAGAAAATTAATGAACTCACCCGGTGAACAATCCAATCAATATTCACGGGCGGATAATAACAATTGGAATGGAACATTAACCGTTAATTACCGTCTGGCGAAAATACATATGCTGACCTTTAATCATGTGTTGAATACTTTCCGCCGTTCTAACACTTCTTTGTTGGCTAAGATGGAATCGGAGGATGCCATAGCTAAAGAAACCCATAAGAATATCTCCGGATTGTCCTATCGGTTGATGCCGTCTGATAATTGGAATCTCTCAGTATTTGGAAAATATTATAGTTTGTATGTGGCAGGTCCTATGGCTACGACTACGAATCAAGATGATTATGTCCGTACTACCCGAAACATGAATTCCATAGGATATGGAGCTGCGGGAACTTATTTCATTCTACCCGGTTTGCAGGCGAAATTGTCATACGAAAAAGCATATCGTCTGCCTACTATTGAAGAAATGTTTGGAGATGAGGATTTGGAAATGGGAGATATCAGTATAAAACCGGAGAGTAGTGATAATTTGAATTTTAATTTGAGCTATAACAGAACATTTGGCAGGCATTCTGTATATATGGAAGGTGGAGTGATTTATCGGAATACAAAAGATTATATTCAGCGTAATATTGCGGATTTGAGTGGTGGTAAATATGCCGCGAAATATATTAATTACGGTAAAGTATTGACGAAAGGATATACTGTTTCTGCTCGTTACGGTTTTGGTAATTGGGTGAGTATAGGAGGTAATTTTACCAAAATGGATGTACGCGACAATATGAGAACATCTATTTCCAGCAGTGCGGAAAATCTGGCTTATAAAGAACGGATGCCGAATCTGCCCTATATGTTTGCTGATTCGGATGTTACTTTTTATTGGCGGGATTTAGGAAGGAAAGGCAATATGTTGACCGTGTCTTATGATAATCAATATCTGCATAACTTTACTTATTATTCTTCCCGAATAGGCTCAAATAAGGGGGATTATGTGGTACCTGATCAATTCTCACACAATATATCCTTTTCTTATAGTTTGCAAAAAGGACGATATAACGTATCATTGGAATGTCGTAACTTCACAGATGAGAAGTTATATGATAATTTTAGTCTTCAGAAGGCCGGTAGGGCTTTTTATGGTAAACTGCGTGTTTGTTTCGGTAATTAAAGAATTGGAAAAAGGAGTTTATAATTAATTGGATTTAAAATTAAATAGAAGAATAAAATGAAGAAAGATTTCTTTTTGAACGGATTTACTGCTATTGCCATAGTAGGAATGGCGTTGAGTGCATGTACGGATAATGAGCCGGATTACGGTTTGGGTACCGAGGCTAAAGGTGAGTATGTTATTGCATCGTCGGTCACAGCGTCTGGAAATACAACGAATGTGCTGCTTACTTCTGAAACGTTGGATAAAGGTACTGTTTCTACAGTGAATAATGGTCTTGTGAATGATGGTGCAACTCAATGGGTGTTTTACAAGAATCAATATCTTTATGCGCTGACTTATAATCAAGGGAATGCAGGTACGACCCGTTCTTATATCATGGATTCAAATAATGAAGTAAAGGCTCGTTCGGGGGAGTTTGCCGTAAAGAGATTTACTACTTACGGTATTTATGATAAATATATCATGACCTCGTCTACCGGTGACGGACCCACAGCGTATGCTGATGAGAATGGATATTTACCAAAGATGTTTTTGCTTTCTTATTTGGACGTATCTGCTGAAACATTTACAACGAATGATACTCAAAATAAGGCTTATATGTCCGAAAACTTCTTGGGAAATGGAGAATATGTAACATTGGCCGGCATATTGGAACGAAATAATAAACTGTATAGCGCTGCTATTCCAATGGGGTTAAGTCAATATGGTTCGGCTACTGACGGGGGAAAGTGGATACTTCCCGGCAATGAGGATTTGGTAAAGACAGAAGATGGTGGTTCCAACAGCAGCAGTTATAAAAAAGGTGAATTGCAATGGACGCAATATCCCAATAAATGCTGGGTGGCTATTTTTGATGATGAAACGCTGACAAATAAAAAAATCATAGAAACAGATAAGATCAGTTATGCTTGCGGGCGTTTTAAATCACAGTATTATCAAACGATTTGGGCGGCAGATAATGGTGATATTTATGTATTTTCTCCTAGTTATGCCAAAACAATGGCTGATAAACGGCAACAGACTACCTTGGATGCCGGAGTAGTACGTATAAAGGCTGGAACGGAAGAGTTTGATCCTGATTATTATTATAGTATCGAAGCGCAGACCGGAGGTAAATCTTTCATTCGTTGTTGGCATATTACGGGAGATTATTTCTTGTTGTTGATGTATGATCGTTCCTTGACTGAAACTGGTTTCACAGCTAATCAGTTAGCGATATATAAAGGAGAAACCGGAAAACTGACTTATGTAACTGGTTTGCCTTCTGCCGATTTGATCTCCGGCTTTGGCAATACTCCGTATGTGGAGAATGGATATGCCTATATGGCTGTAACTACAACAGAAGGATATCCGTCTATTTATAAAATAGATCCGGTTGGTGCGGTAGCGACAAAGGGTGTTTCTATAGAAGCGACACAAATCAGTGGCGTCGGTAAACTGCAACCTCAGAACTGAGTATTGTAATAATATAATGGGAGTCTGCGGGCAGTATGTGCTTATGCAGACTCTTTTTATGAATCGTATCGAAGATTTTATGAAGAAAATATTTCGCCAAATACATCTTTGGCTTTCTGTTCCTTTCGGGTTAATCATTTCCTTGATTTGCTTCTCGGGAGCCATGTTGGTTTTTGAAAATGAAGTGATGGAACTGGTCAGGCATGAACTTTATTATGTAAAAAAGGTAGAGACAGTTTCACTTCCTGTTGATCGATTATTGGAAGAGGTAGAACTCATGTTACCCGACAGTGTGTCTGTCACAGGAATCAATGTTTTCTCTGACCCGGAACGTGCTTGGCAGGTGAATTTGTCCAAGCCTCGTCGTGCTTTCATGTATGTGGATCAATATACTGGTGAGATTAAAGGTAAATATGAACGTCCTGCATTTTTTGTGACTATGTTCAGGCTGCATCGCTGGCTGTTGGACAGTATGAAAGCGGATGGCGGAGTCTTCTGGGGAAAAATGATTGTAGGTGTCAGCACCCTGTTGTTTGTCGTGGTTTTGATATCGGGTATCGTTATCTGGTGGCCTCGTACACGAAAAGCCTTGAAAAATAGTTTAAGAATATCTGTCGGCAGGGGCTTTAGAAGATTTTGGTATGACCTGCATGTTGCAGGTGGTATGTATGCGCTGTTTTTTTTGTTGGCTATGGCCCTTACCGGGCTAACATGGTCTTTTGGATGGTATCGGACAGGTTTCTATAAAGTGTTTGGCGTGGAAGTACAGCAGGGAGGTGCTCATGGTGGGGTGACCCAGCGTGGGGGGAAAGGCGGCGACCAATCCGGAAAGAATGTTTCTCATTCTTCGTCCTATGTTTGTTGGCAACAAGTTTATGAACAATTAGCCCTGAATAATCCCGGCTACAAACAGATAACCTTATCAGATGGGGCAGCAAATGTTTCTTTCAATACCTTCGGTAATCAACGTGCTTCCGACCGTTATAAATTCAATCCTCATACAGGTAAGATTAATGAGGTAGTTTTATATAAAGATGCTGAGAAGGTTGGAAAGATTCGCGGATGGATCTATTCTGTACATGTTGGTAGTTGGGGCGGTATGCTTACCCGTTTACTGACGTTTATAGCAGCTTTGATAGGAGCCACCTTGCCATTGACAGGATACTATTTATGGATAAAACGTATTTGGAGAAAGAAAGTAAGAGTAAGTTGAATATCTTTGTTATAAGATTAGGGGGCGAAAAGAATTTTATCATATGACCTGTTGTCGTGAATGACAGGTCATATGATATTGTTACAGGATTTTTTAGAACCACTTTATCTTTCTGAAAATAACAAAAGCCAACGCAGATAATGTGATGGACGCCAAAATAATAAAACTAAAAGCATGTGGTAATGCATCTACATGTACATCTACATTCATTCCATAGAAACTAGCTATTAATGTGGGTACCATCAGAATGATGGAAATACTGGTCATGCGTTTCATGATGGTGTTCACATTGTTGGATATGATGGAAGCAAATGCGTCCATGGTTCCGGTTAAGATATCACTGTAGATATTAACCGTGTTATATGCTTGTTTTAATTCAATAACTACATCTTCTACCAAATCGCGGTTTTGATAATCTTTTTCCTGGAAGATACTTTGCAATTTACCTACCATCACCTCATTTCCACGAATGGACGTATTGAAATAAACCAATGTTTTTTGTAGTTTCATCAATCTGAGCAGGTCCTCATTACGTATGCTCCTTTCCAATTCTTTTTCTGCGGCAGCTACATCATTGTTTATTTGTTTCAGATATTTCAAGAACCATACGGCAGATGAGTAAATTAACCGTAAAATCAATTCAAATTTATTAGGCACAATGATTCCTTTACGTCGGGTGTGGTCAATAAAATCAGGAATCATTTCAGTGGAGTGATAACACACGGTAACAATGATTTCATTATTTGTAATGATACCGATGGGGATAGTGATATAAGGGATGCTTCCCTGTTGTTGCAGGGGGATTCGGATAATGGTCAGTAGCCAGTTGTCTTCCGTATCCGTTCTCGGACGTTCATCCATATCGGCGATGTCCTCTAAAAAAGCTTCGGGAACTTTTAATTCTTTAGTCAGAAACTCAAAATCACTTTGGTCGGGGCATTCTACATTCACCCAGCAGTTTGGCATCCATTGTGGCTTTTCTACAAAGCCATTCTCACAATAAAGATATTTTCTCATCTTATTGCCTCCTTTCGTTCGTTTATATCCGTTCAGAGGCATTCAGAGTAGTGATTGCCCTGTCGGATCAGTTAATACTATTGCACGTTCGTGGTATTGAATCGTCCATTTTTATTGATTGTTTTTTGTTTTAAGCGGTACAAAAGTACATAAAACCTTTAAAGGACAGACAGAAGTCAGGAGGCTTTTATATTTTTTTTAAGAATATCACCGGAAAGCAATCAGTGCCGGAGCAATGATGGTTTTGTCGCCATAGCGCAGTTCTAACGTACTGTGTTTACCGATTAAGTTCCCTGGCGGAAACTATTGTTGTTAAAACATTTAGCATCCTTTTAATTACATGCAAAATTCACTTAAAAAATCGTTTGTCCAATACCTATTTATGATGAATCTTGTTCTATATAATCCTAATAATTAGGTATTGTGGAAGGTGCTGAAGTCGGTTACCTTTGCAAATGTAATAATTACAATTTAAAAATTAGTTTTAATTTAAAAATAAAAAGAGTATGGAACCAATTATTAATTCACAAGTTCCTGAATTTAAAGTTCAGGCATTCCATAATGGAGAGTTTAAAACCGTAACTAATAAAGATATTGAAGGTAAATGGGCTATTTTCTTCTTCTATCCTGCTGACTTTACGTTTGTATGCCCTACCGAACTTGTAGATATTGCTGAAAAGTATAATCAGTTCAAAGAAATGGGAGTGGAAGTATATTCTGTAAGCACCGATTCACATTTCGTTCATAAAGCATGGCATGATGCGTCTGAAAGTATCCGCAAAATCACTTATCCGATGTTGGCAGATCCTACAGGTGCTTTGTCGCGTGCATTTGGTGTGATGATTGAAGAAGACGGTATGGCTTATCGTGGTACTTTTGTAGTGAATCCCGAAGGCAAGATCAAATTAGCTGAAATTCAGGACAACAGCATCGGGCGTAATGCTGATGAACTTCTTCGTAAGGTAGAAGCTGCCCAGTTTGTAGCCACTCATGATGGTGAGGTTTGTCCTGCTAAATGGAAGAAAGGTGCTGAGACCTTGAAACCGAGTATTGATTTGGTAGGTAAAATTTAAAGTATAGAACTCATGTTAGATAGTGCGATAAAAGATCAGTTAAAAGGTCTTTTTGCCCAATTGGAAGCGCACTATACTTTTGACATCTTTGTCCACCCTCAGCACGAAAGTCGTGCCGAGTTGGTGGACTTGTTGGAAGAAGTGGCTTCCTGTTCGGATAAACTTTCCTGTCGGTTGCAGGATAGTGAAGGGCTGAAGTTTATCCTTTTAAAAGAAGGAAAGGATACGGGAATCACATTTCGTGCCGTACCTAGTGGTCATGAATTTACTTCTTTGTTGATGGCTGTTCTGAATGCTGACGGCAAAGGAAAGAATTTTCCGGACGAGTTTATTACCAGACGTATCAAGGCGTTACAGGGGCCGATTAGTTTGACCACCTATTTGTCTCTCACCTGTACCAATTGTCCCGATGTGGTTCAAGCTTTGAATATGATGGTACTTCTGAATGGTCAGATACGCCATGAGGCAGTAGATGGATCTATAAATGAAGAAGAAGTAGAACGGATGAAAGTACAGGCCGTTCCTACTGTATTTGCTGATGGTGAACAGATTCATGTGGGGCGTAGCAGTATGGGGGATCTGTTGGAGAAGCTGGAAGCCCGTTACGGCTCTGTGGAATTGGAAGCTGCTGAGACAAAAGAATATGATGTACTGGTAGCCGGTGCTGGTCCTGCCGGTGCGACAGCTGCTATCTACTCGGCTCGTAAAGGGTTGAAAGTAGCAATAATAGCCGAGCGTATTGGTGGACAAGTCAATGAAACGATGGGGATTGAGAACTTGATATCTGTGCCTCAGACTACCGGTAAACAGTTGGCCCAGGATCTGAAAAAACATTTGGCGGAATATCATATTGATATTTTAGAAAATCGCCGGATAGAGAAAGTGGAAGTGGCAGAGGGCATGAAAGTGTTGTCTGTGAAAGGTGGAGAAACGTATAAGGCTCCCGTATTGATCATTGCTACCGGGGCGAATTGGAGAAAATTGAATGTTCCCGGTGAAGAAAAATACATCGGTCATGGAGTTGCTTTCTGTCCTCATTGTGACGGACCATTTTATAAAGATAAGGAAGTAGCAGTCATAGGTGGTGGAAACTCCGGGGTTGAGGCTGCTATTGATTTGGCGGGAGTCTGTTCCAAAGTGACTGTATTCGAATTCATGGATACTTTGAAAGCGGATACTGTTTTGCAGGAGAAAGCTAAAAGCCTGCCCAATGTGGATATTATTACTAATACTCAAACGGTAGAGGTGTTAGGAAACGGTGATAAAGTGGTGGGGCTTATAAAGAAAGACCGTTCATCCGAAAAAGAAGAGATCTTTGCCTTGGATGGTATTTTTGTCCAAATAGGTTTGACTGCCAATAGCACTTTGTTTAAAGAATTGCTGGAAACGAACCGCATGGGTGAAATTCTGACTGATAAAAATGGCCGGACCTCTGTAAAAGGTATCTATGCTGCCGGAGATGTAACGGATGTTTCCTATAAACAGATAGTTATAGCAATGGGGGAAGGCGCCAAGGCTGCTTTAGCTGCATTCGAAGACCGGATGCGCGGAACGATTTATTAGTGATAAGTGGTTGGTGGTGAATAGTGGGTGCATATCGCAGTATTTACCACTAATCTTATCACTAAAAAATGCACTCTTTGTATGTATATTGGTGAGAATATGCTTTCTTTGTAGGTGAATCACCGTTTACAGCATTGATATGGCAGAATCGAGACGTACTTCATTGAAAGATTTGGCACAGATATTAGGTGTATCCATACCTACAGTATCCCGTGCCTTGAAAAATAGTCCCGAAATCAGTCGGGAACTTTGTATTAAAGCTCAAAAATTGGCAAAAGAGATGAATTATCACCCCAATCCTTTTGCTATGAGTCTCCGGAAAAATACTCCCCGTACCATTGGAGTAATTGTACCTGATATTGTTACTCATTTCTTTGCGTCTATTTTAAGTGGTATAGAAGATACCGCTATAGCAAACGGCTATTTTGTTA
>OIMK01000064.1_pt1 | contig 13305 bp, 9 predicted proteins | sample 1584841 | NCBI WGS metagenome assembly OIMK01 (sample SAMN02674597, study PRJEB24791) | human gut metagenome, SKBSTL013 | isolation source: stool | host: Homo sapiens | place: USA | reverse complement strand
TTCTTGGAATTTTAACATTGATTTTATTTATGGTACCACAGTTTATTGATAAGAAACTTGGAGTGACAATTCCGGTTGGCTTGGAAACGGTTATTTTGATCTTTATCTTTTCAGCAGAGATACTTGGAGAGATCAATGCATTTTATGTAAAGATTCCGGTATGGGATACTATTTTGCATACAACGAATGGATTCCTGATGGCGGCAATCGGGTTTGCGCTGATTGATTTATTCAACAGAAGTGATCGATTTTCAATTAAGATGTCCCCATACTTTGTGGCATTTTTTGCATTTTGTTTTTCAATGACAGTTGGTGTTTTGTGGGAGTTCTTTGAATTCAGTATGGATTGGTTTTTCGGATTGGATATGCAGAAAGACTGGATCGTTCCGGCAATCAATTCCGTGAAGTTGAATCCGACAGGAGCAAATATCCCAATCCATGTAGATGTCCAGTCCGTTGTGATCAACGGTGAGACTTGGAATCTGGGCGGATATTTAGACATTGGAATCGTAGATACAATGAAAGATCTTATGGTGAATTTTGTCGGAGCCGTTGTATTTTCTGCAATTGGAATTTTATACCTGAAACATCGCGGAAAAGGGAAATTGGCAGCTTCCTTAATTCCGCAGGTAAGAGATACGGATGCAGAAACATCTGAAAAATAGAAAACGTAAAGGACAGATCGATGAACAGTCAAAAAGAAATTAGAAATATAAAGATAAAAAACCAGTTAGAGCTCTGGCTGTTCTGTGCAATTATCGGTGCAGTTGCCGGCGGATTGGTCTGGGCACTTTTGAAGATCATGGCAGTCGGAATGAATCTTATCTGGGAATGGGTTCCGGAACATTTTTCATTACCATACTATACGATAGTGGTCTGTGTGATCGGTGCATTTTTTGTCGGTGTCTTCCGGAAGATGTTCGGAGATTATCCGGAGGAAATGGAAACTGTTATGGCAAAAGTGAAAACGGAGAAGCATTATGATTATAAAAATATGCTTGTCATGATGATCGCAGCAGTGCTGCCGCTTTTGATCGGAAGCAGTGTAGGTCCGGAAGCCGGGCTTACCGGAATTATCGTCGGAATGTGTTACTGGGCAGGAGATAATCTGAAGTTTGCCAGACAGCATGCGAAGGAATACTCCCAGATCGGGGTAGCAGCATCCTTAAGTGTTTTATTCCATGCTCCGCTATTTGGATTGTTTGAAGTGGAAGAGAACACTTTAGAAGAGAATAATTCAGAACAAACTGTTGTTCCGGCAGGAATTTCATCAAAGATATTTATTTATGGAATCGCAATTGCTGCTGCAACAGGTATTTATGCAGGACTTTCCGCAGTATTCGGTTCAGGACTTTCCGGTTTTCCAAGCTTTGAGGCAGTTGAGATCGGAAAGATGGACTATGCATTAATACTTCTCTATATTATTGCAGGATGCGTGTTAGCTGTTTTTTATGAAAAGACACATCAGATAACGAAGAAAACTGCGAAAAAGGTACCGGCAGTTCTTCGAGAAGTTCTCGCAGGAATTTGTCTTGGAATCTGTGGAATGTTAATCCCGGCAGTTATGTTTTCGGGAGAAGAACAGATGGGAGTGTTGATGAAAGAGTATAGTCAATACCTTCCGTTAGCACTGATCGGAGTTGCATTTTTGAAAGTGCTTCTCACAAATATTTGTATACAGTTCGGTTTGAAGGGAGGACATTTCTTCCCGGTTATCTTCGCAGGTGTATGCATGGGATATGGCGTGGGAATGCTGATTTGCGGAAATGTAGAGAGTCATCTAGTTTTCGCATCTGCAATTGTTACAGCGGCGCTTCTAGGTGGAACGATGAAAAAGCCGTTAGCCGTTACAATGCTTCTATTTCTATGCTATCCGGTGAAATTGTTCGTATGGATTTTTGTGGCTGCGGCAGCAGGCAGCAAATGCCTATCCTTATTTGATAAGAGAAAAGTGGAAAACAAAAATTCCGTTGAGTGAAAACTCAGCGGAATTTTTTTACCCTTTTTGAGATGTCTTCCAGTTCTTCTTTGGAAAGTTCTGGGAGACGTTCTAATTTATCCAGAAACATCATTGCCGTTTCACGACGCTGCATCTCTACAATCTGTCCGTAATAATTGACAACAACACCGGTAACGATTGCAACAACGAAGATCGTGTAGATTGTGACAAGTACCGAAACCAGTTTGCCAATGAAAGTTATGGCAACAATATCGCCGAACCCGGCGGTAGAAAGTACCGCATAGCAATACCAGAGGGCATCTCCATAGTGGTTGATGTCAGGCTCTACCAGTTGAATGATGGCTGCGGATACAAAGAGAAATACGATATAGCCGGAAAGAATCTGGGTTGCTTTGGTGCGTTTTAGGATCATCCATAAAAGTTTTAGTTTTTTCATACTTTCCCCCTATTCAGAATTCCGTTGAAGCGGCTCATGAATGTGATTGTTGTGATCGCGGCTGCAACAATATCACTGATCGGTTCTGCAAGAAAGACTGCAAATACCTTATCCTGAATAAAGAGTGGCAGGATAAAGATCAGCGGAATCAGCAGGATCAGTTTTCTTAAGCAGGCGAGCAGCAGACTGACCTTTGCCTGTCCCAATGCCATGAAACTTTGCTGACATGAAACCTGGAATCCGAGGGAGAAAATCCCCGCCATATAGATTCTCAGCGCCCATGCGGTATAAGTGATCAGATCCGTATTATTGGAAAAGATTCCTGCAAACAGCTTAGGAAACAGCAGCATGATCAGCCAGAAACAGCTGGTGAAAATCGTACAAACCTTAAATTGTGTAAAGAAGGCTTTTTTTACTCGCTCTTTATTGCCGGCACCGAAGTTATAACTCATGATCGGCTGACCGCCCTGGCAGATTCCCTGCAGTGGCAGCGTGGCAAGCTGGCTGACACTCGTAATGATCGTCATGGCTCCGACAGCAAGGTCCCCACCATATCTTGACAGACTGGAAGTAAAGCTGATGGACAGAATACTTTCTGTGGACAGCATGACAAAAGTGGAAATGCCAAGTCCAAGACAAGGCAGGATAACGTCCTTTTGTAATCTGAAATTTTCTTTTCTAAGATGAAGGATCGTCTTCTTCCCGGATAAGAAACGAAGAATCCAAATTGCACCGACAGCCTGACTTAAAACAGTGGCAAGTGCGGCACCTCTTACACCAAGATTGAATACGAAGATAAAAATCGGATCAAGAATGATATTGATCACAGCTCCGATCACAGTAGTCATCATACTGATCTTGGCAAATCCCTGTGTTGTAATAAATGGATTCATTCCCATCACGATTAAGACAAAGATACTTCCAAGGATATAGATTCTTGCGTATGCTACTCCGTATGGCAGTGTCTTCTCGCTGGCTCCAAAAAGTGTCAACAGCTGTGGCGCAAATGTAAAGAAGACTACAGTAAGTATGACAGCCATAAGGATGAGAAGTGCAAAACAGTTTCCAAGGATTTTTTCAGCTGTTTTATTATCTTTCTTTCCCATAGATATCGCAGCACGCGGAGCACCACCGGAACCTGCAAGCATAGCAAAAGCGTTGATCAGCATAAGGATCGGTGTAAATAATCCAACGCCGGTTAATGCCGCGGCTCCAACACCGGAAATGTGTCCGATATAGATTCGGTCTACAATGTTATATAGAAGATTGATGATCTGGGCGACAACCGCAGGAATTGCAAGCTGTGCCAGAAGGCGCGGAATCTTTTCAGTCTCCATCGCCTGAGAAGTTGATTTCATGTCCATAACGATTTTCTCCTAAATAGTTTTAAAGTCAAAGAAGATTATACATCTCGTGTAAAGGAAAAAGCAATAAGAAATCCAAAGTCACTATTGTATCAGGAATAGAAACTTTAGAGTTCAATATTGTCAATATTTTACCATATATGCATGATGTGCTGCATTGCAAGGCTGACTACTGTAATACCAACCCAGCAGGAAGCACCGAGAAGGATTGGCTTTCCACCAGATTTGACAAGCTTCACAACATTGCTGTTCAGACCGATCGCAGCCATAGCCATGATAATGAAGAACTTAGACAGTTCTTTCAGCGGAGCAAATACATCCGCACTTACCCCAAGACTCATGCATACAGTTGTAATGACAGCCGCAATGATAAAGTACAGGATGAACATTGGAAAAGCTCTTTTTAAGCTGAACTTACCGGATGATTTTCCGTCTTTTGCGGCTGATTTCGCACGAATCAGTGAGAGCACAAGTGTGATCGGAATGATTGCAAGCGTACGTGTCAGTTTAACTGTGACAGCAGTATTAAGTGTCTCACTTCCAAGATTCCACATGCTGTCCCAGGTAGAGGCGGCAGCAGTTACGGATGAAGTATCATTGATCGCAGTTCCGGCAAAGACACCGAAAGCATTTCCGCTTGTTGTGTCGAAGCCGAGTGCATTTCCAAGCACCGGGAAAAGTACAGCAGCGATAACATTGAAGAAAAAGATAACAGAAATCGCCTGTGCGACTTCTGTGTCATCGGCGTCAATGACAGGCGCTGTAGCAGCAATCGCAGAACCACCGCAGATGGAAGAACCGACACCAACAAGGATAGATGTGTTGGAAGGAACATTCAGCACCTTGCGGAGCAGCCATGCAATGATCAAAGAGGTAGAAATTGTACTGATGATAATAGGAAGAGACTGCTTTCCTGTCTGTAAGATAACTCCGAGATTCATGCCGAATCCAAGCAGAACAACAGCAGTCTGTAAAATAATTTTAGATGTCCATTTAATTCCTGATTCGGCTGTTCCTTTTTCAGTCCAAAAGCAGGTGATCACCATTCCGGCGAGAATCGCAATGACAGGTCCGCCGATTACCGGGAATGCTTTTCCAATCAGCCAGGATGGAATCGCAATCAGAAAGCAGACCAGAATTCCTTTGAAATTTTTTTGAATAAAATTCATGATAGTTTCCTCTCTTAAGTCTTTTGTTACTGTCGGCACTATGGGCGTCAGCAACCGTATTTTTATGAAACAATTATAGATTATAACACTGGCAAACAGAAAAAATAAGGACTTCACAAAATTTTTAGAAAAGAATTAGCACTCAACCCTTTACAGTGCTAACAATACGTGCTATATTCCTAATAGAACACAGGAAAAGAAAATTTGTGGTTCAAAGGAGGGAAAGACCATGAATATCAATAAATTTACACAGAATTCATTACAGGCAGTTCAGAACTGTGAGAAGATTGCTGCGGATAACGGGAATCAGGAACTGGCGCAGGAGCATTTGCTGTATGCGCTGCTGACACAGGATGACAGTCTGATTTTAAAATTATTTGAGAAGATGAACATTCAGGGCCAGCTCTTTATTAACAGTATCGAGCAGGCAATCGGCAAGAGACCGAAGGTACAGGGAGGTCAGGCTTATGTCGGTCAGGACTTGAATAATGTGCTGATCCATGCAGAAGATGAAGCAAAGCAGATGGGAGATGAGTATGTCTCTGTTGAGCATCTGTTTCTTGCAATGCTGAAGTATGCAAGCCGTGAGTTGAAGCAGATTTTCCGTGAATATGGCATCAGCAGAGAGGGTTTCCTCCATGCGCTGTCAACAGTAAGAGGAAATCAGAGAGTTACTTCTGACAATCCGGAAGCAACTTATGATACATTGAATAAATACGGTCAGGATCTTGTTGAGAAAGCAAGAGATCAGAAACTGGATCCGGTCATCGGACGTGATGAAGAGATCCGTAATGTGATTCGTATCCTGTCCCGTAAGACAAAGAATAACCCGGTGCTGATCGGTGAACCTGGTGTAGGTAAAACTGCGGTTGTAGAAGGACTTGCACAGCGAATCGTCAGCGGAGATGTACCGGAAGGACTGAAAGATAAGACAATCTTTTCGCTGGATATGGGAGCACTGGTAGCAGGAGCGAAGTATCGTGGTGAATTCGAGGAACGTCTGAAAGCCGTTCTGGAAGAAGTGAAGAACAGTGACGGAAAGATCATTCTTTTTATCGATGAACTTCATACGATTGTAGGAGCAGGTAAAACAGACGGTGCGATGGATGCAGGAAATATGCTTAAGCCTATGCTTGCCAGAGGTGAACTGCATTGTATCGGTGCAACAACACTGGATGAGTATCGTCAGTATATTGAGAAGGATGCAGCTTTGGAGCGTCGTTTCCAGCCAGTTCTGGTAGATGAGCCAACCGTTGAGGATGCAATCTCTATCCTGAGAGGACTGAAAGAGAGATACGAAGTCTTCCATGGAGTTAAGATCACAGATAGTGCGCTTGTTGCGGCAGTTACACTTTCGAACAGATATATTTCTGATCGTTTCCTGCCGGATAAAGCAATCGACCTTGTTGACGAGGCGTGTGCATTGATCAAAACAGAACTTGATTCTATGCCGACAGAGCTTGATGAGCTTCGCCGTCGTGTGATGCAGATGGAGATTGAAGAGTCTGCACTTAAGAAAGAGGAAGATCGCTTAAGTAAAGAGCGTCTGGAACATTTGCAGGAAGAACTGGCAGAACTGAAAGCGCAGTATGCAAGTAAGAAAGTACAGTGGGAGAATGAGAAGAATTCCGTAGAGCATGTGCAGAAGATCCGTGAGCAGATCGAGCAGGTGAACAAGGAGATTCAGAAAGCTCAGAGAGAGTACGATCTGAATAAGGCAGCAGAGCTCCAGTATGGACGTCTTCCACAGTTGCAGAAACAGCTGGAAGAGGAAGAGGCAAAGGTAAAGGCAAAAGATCTTTCTCTTGTGCATGAATCCGTTACAGATGATGAGATTGCAAAGATCGTTTCCAGATGGACAGGTATTCCGGTTGCAAAACTGAACGAGAGCGAGAGAAACAAAACTCTTCACCTTGCAGATGAACTGCATAAGCGTGTCATCGGTCAGGATGAAGGTGTAGAGCTTGTAACTGAAGCAATCATCCGTTCCAAAGCAGGTATCAAAGATCCGACAAAACCGATCGGTTCCTTCCTGTTCCTTGGACCTACAGGTGTAGGTAAGACAGAACTTGCAAAGGCACTTGCCCAGAGCCTGTTTGATGATAAGAACAACATGGTTCGTATCGATATGAGTGAGTACATGGAGAAATATTCCGTGTCTAGACTGATCGGAGCTCCTCCGGGATATGTCGGATACGATGAAGGCGGACAGCTGACAGAAGCAGTCAGAAGAAAACCATATTCTGTTGTACTTTTCGATGAGATCGAGAAAGCACATCCGGATGTCTTCAATGTATTGCTGCAGGTACTGGATGATGGACGAATCACAGATTCCCAAGGACGTACAGTTGACTTCAAGAATACAATCTTGATCATGACTTCCAACATTGGTGCAAACTATCTGCTGGAAGGAATTAAGGACGATGGTTCGATCGATGAACAGAGTCAGGAGATGGTAATGGGTGATCTGAAAGCACATTTCAGACCAGAATTCCTGAACCGTCTGGATGAGATCATCATGTTCAAACCACTGACAAAGAAAAATGTACGTTCCATCATTGACCTTCTGGTTGCTGATGTGAATCGCCGTCTGGAAGAACGTGAACTGAGTGTCGAGCTGACAGATGCAGCGAAAGACTTTGTTGTGGAAGGTGGATATGAGCCGATGTACGGTGCAAGACCACTGAAACGTTACTTGCAGAAGAATGTAGAGACATTAGCTGCAAAACTGATCCTTGCAGGAGATGTGGGACGTGGAGACACTATCTTGATCGATGTGAAGGACGGTAAACTGACAGCAGGTGTGAAGAAATAAAATATGATACTAGGGTCAAAAGGTCTGAAACCACCGGTGTTTGCACAAAACAATCCGTAGGTATCCTAGTTGGGGGCTTTTGCCCCCAACATCAAAATATCAGTATAGTTACGATATAATATACAGGGCTGTGAAAAATGAAAATTTTCTGGAGATTTTTAGAAAATTGAGTTTTTCACAGCTCTTTTTTCGTTCACCGAAGTAATTGATACAAGAGCAGACTCTATGTTAAAATAAGAAACTGACAGAATGTATATGCATACAACAAGAATTAATACTAAGAAAGAACTCAGGCAGAATCCAGAAAGGAGGCTCCCATGACACGCATTATTTTCCACATCGACGTCAATTCAGCATTTTTAAGCTGGACGGCGGTTGAACAATTGAAAAATGGATCAAAAGTGGATCTGCGGGAGATTCCGGCGATTATTGGTGGAGATCAGAGCTCTCGTCATGGAATCGTTCTTGCAAAATCATCACTTGCCAAATCCTATGGGATTCAGACGGGTGAACCTGTAGTAAATGCATTTCGAAAATGTCCGAACCTTGTGACAGCACCGCCGAATCATAAGATGTATCGAGAAAAGAGCCGGATGCTGATGGATTTCCTGCGGACATATACAAAGAAGATCGAGCAGGTCAGTGTCGATGAATGTTATATGGATTTTACAGAGCTTGTCGGGCGATATCCAACACCGGTGAACGGTGCAATGGAGATCAAAGAAGAAGTGAAGAAGCGTTTTGGATTCACGGTGAATATTGGAATCTCCAGTAATAAGTTACTAGCGAAGATGGCTTCGGATTTTCAGAAACCGGATCGGATCCATACGTTATTTCCGGAAGAGGTTCCGCAGAAAATGTGGCCGCTTCCGATCGGAGAACTCTTTATGGCAGGGCGTTCAAGTGTGGAGGTTTTCAAGAAACTTGAAATCAATACAATTGGAGATCTTGCTCATGCGGATGTAAATGTAATTACGTTGCATTTAAAAAGTCATGGACGGATGCTTTGGAATTTTGCAAATGGAATCGGGGACGATAAGGTACAGTATGAACCGGAAGAGGCAAAGGGAGTAGGAAATTCAACGACTCTGTCAGAGGATGCAACGACTTATGAAGAAGCGAGAGATGTATTTCGTGAGCTTGCGCAGAGCGTGGGAAACAGGCTGAAGAAGGCAGGAAAGAAAGCCGGGATGGTGAGCATGGAGGTTCGCTATTATGATTTCAGAAATATGTCGCATCAGGTGCAGCTTCAAAAGCCGACGAATGATCCGGTTATCTTATGTGAGACAGCCTGTAATTTGTTCCGTGAAAGCTGGAGTGGAGAATCTGTCCGTCTGCTCGGAATCCGAACGTCAAAGTTAGTAGAAGAGAATGCACCGGAGCAGCTGACAATTTTTGATATTGAATTTCCAAAAGAACCGGACGAGAAACATAAGAAATTAAATGCCGCATTGGAACAGCTGAACAATCGTTATGGAAAGGGTGCGGTTGTGAAAGGCACATTTTATAAACCGGACGGAAAGAAGAAAAAAGATGGAATTTAGAAGAGATAGAAAGAGGAACGTGCATTGAAAGAGAAAAATTATAATCTGGAATTGATTCGAATGATTTCTTTTATATTTGTTATTGTGATCCATGTATCAAACTATTATTGCAGAGCCTATGGCGATATTACGATTGGGGAGTACAGTTTTTCACTGCTATTAAATCTGCTGGCAAGGATAAGTGTACCATGTTTTTTCATGATTACAGGAGCACTTCTGCTTGGAAGACAGGAATCACTTCATAAACATGCAAAAAGAATCTTTCGTTTTCTAATTGTTCTGCTTGTGTGGAGTGTAATATATATGATCTGGAATGCAGTTTATATGAAGGATTCTTATCAAATCAAAGATTTATTATATAAGCCGGTAGAACAGCATCTGTGGTATCTGTATGCAATGATTCCGATCTATCTGGTACTTCCTTTTTTCCAGGTTATGTGTAAAGGGATGAACCTTCGGATGGAACGCGCATTTCTTGCGGTGATTACGGCGGCTGTTTTGTTCAATTATATTTCCACATTTTTGGATGAAAAGATGTATTATTCCGTCCCAATGGTGGGGGACAGAATCTATTCATATTATGTATTTATCGGATATTATATATATAAATATCGTAAGCATGTGATGAAGGGGAAAATGATTCCGGCAGGTATTTTTGTAGTATGCATGGCATTAAATTATGGGCTGACTTATGCGGCAACCTTGCAGGATGGAGAACATTATGAACGTCTGCTGGAATATGGTAATCCACTGCTTGCACTGGCAGCGGCGATGGCATTTCTTATGTTAGTACGATTGAAAAAGAGCGAATTCAATCCGTCCGAACAGGCAAAGAAGTGGATTGACAGATTTTGTGGATGTTCCTTTGGGATTTATTTGATCCATATCATGTTTCTTGATGTTTATAAGAGAAATATTAAGCCAGAGACATTTTCAGCCTGGATCATGATTCCGGTAGTGAGTGTGGGACTTGTGTTATTGTCATTTGGATGTGTCTGGCTGATTCGAAAGACGAAAACAGGACGAAAGATTATGTAGGTTTTTTTGCATATGTGCTGAGATTATGTTATTCTATAAAGGTTAAGACAATCGTTATTTGCCTGAAAGTCAATGATGCAATACACCAGTTCAGAACAGGAGGGTTAGATCATGAAATTAGATAAATTATTAGAACGCCTGGACTACACAGTAGTACAGGGAAGTGATTCTACGGAAGTAACAACACTGATCAATGATTCAAGAAAAGTGGAAGAAGGATCTGTTTTCGTGTGTATCAGCGGAGCAGTATCTGATGGACATAAATATGCAGCGGACGTTGCGGCGAAAGGTGCGGCAGCTGTTGTTGTAGAGAAAGATGTCGAAGTGCCGGAAAATGTGACTGTAATTAAGGTAGAGGATACTCGTTATGCACTGGCTCTGATGTCAGCGGCTTACTTTGGATATCCGGCAGATAAGATGAAAGTCATCGGTATTACAGGAACAAAAGGAAAGACAACAACAACTTACATGATCAAGTCTATTCTTGAAGAGACAGGACACAAGGTTGGATTGATCGGTACAATCGAGGCAATTATCGGAGACAAGAAGATCCCGTCATGTAATACAACACCGGAGTCTTATACAATCCATAAATATTTTGCAGAGATGGTAGAAGCTGGCTGTGATTGTGTTGTTATGGAAGTTTCATCACAGGGACTGATGCTTCACAGAACAGCGGGAATTCCATTTGAGATCGGTATTTTCACAAATCTTGGAAGAGATCATATCGGTCCGAATGAGCATAAGGATTTTGATGATTACAAGAGATGCAAAGGGCTTTTGTTCAAACAGTGTAAGCTCGGAATCGCCAATGTGGATGACAAGTATTTCAAAGATGTATTTAAAGGGTCTACATGTAAGATTGAGACATTTGGATTTTCACCGGAGGCAGATCTTCGCGCAGAGAATGTAGAACTGGTATCCAGACCGGGATATCTTGGTGTTGCATATCATGTTGCAGGCGTGATGGACTTTGATGTGGAAATCGATGTTCCAGGCAAGTTCAGTGTTTACAATTCACTGACTGCAATCTCAGTCTGCCGCCATTTCCAGGTGCCGGTTGAGATGATCAAAGATGCACTTAAGAAGGCAAAGGTAAAAGGACGTATCGAGATGATCAAGGTGTCTGATGATTTTACACTGATGATCGATTATGCGCACAATGCGATGAGTCTTGAAAGTCTTCTGACAACATTGAAGGAATATAATCCGAAACGTCTTGTATGTCTGTTCGGATGCGGCGGAAACCGTTCTAAAGACAGAAGATTCGAGATGGGTGAGGTATCTGGAAGACTGGCAGACCTGACAATCATTACATCAGATAATCCGAGATTTGAAGAACCACAGGATATTATTAACGATATCAAAATCGGAATCGCAAAGACAGATGGAAAATATGTGGAAATCTGTGATCGTAAAGAGGCAATCAAATATGCAATCGAACACGGCGAACCGGGTGATGTTATTGTGCTGGCAGGAAAAGGACATGAGGACTATCAGGAGATCTGCGGCGTGAAGCATCCGATGGATGAGCGCGTGCTGATCAAAGAAGTTCTGGAAGAATTAAAAGAGAAATAAGATTGTGTTTGCAGATGTTATTGTAGATATACAACATGAAAAACTGGATAAGATCTTTCAGTACCGAATACCGGAACGACTGAAAGACGAGCTGCATCCGGGGATGGAAGTAATTATCCCTTTTGGAAAAGGAAACCGGCAGATCAAAGGTTATGTGACTTCATTATCAGAGACTTGCAATTATGATCTGTCAAAGGTGAAGGAGATTACAGACATTTCCAGAAACAGTGTGGCAATCGAAGCGAGACTGATCGCGCTGGCGGCATGGATGAAAGAGCAGTATGGCGGAACGATGATCCAGGCGCTTAAGACAGTGTTGCCAATCAAGCAGAAGGAGAATGCGAAGGTAAAGAAACATCTCCGTTTGCTGCTTACTGAGGAAGAGAGTCAGGAGAAGCTGGCTTTTTATCAGAAGAAGAATCAGAAAGCAAGAGCAAGGCTTTTGGAAGCTTTGAAGGAAGCCCCAATTCTGGATTATGAGCTGGTGACGAAAAAATTAAATGTGACGTTGCCTGTGATCCGGGCATTGGAAGAGCAGGGCGTGCTGAAGATAGAGTCAGAGCAAGTATACCGTAATCCGGTGAAACAGGCAAAGAAATCACAACAGGAGATCATCTATACGGAAGAACAGCAGCATGTGATCCAGGGGTTCCGGCAAGACTATCTGTGTGGAACAAGGAGAACTTATCTGCTTCACGGAGTGACTGGAAGTGGAAAGACAGAAGTCTATATGGAGATGATCCGCACGGTTGTTGACCAGGGAAAACAGGCAATTGTTCTGATTCCGGAGATCGCACTGACCTATCAGACAGTGATGCGGTTTTACCGCTGTTTCGGCGACAGAGTTTCTATCATGAACTCAAGACTGTCTGCCGGAGAACGTTACGATCAGATGATGCGTGCGAAGAAGGGCGAGATCGATGTGATGATCGGACCACGTTCTGCACTTTTTACTCCATTTCCGGATTTGGGGCTGATCGTTATTGATGAAGAACATGAACCAACCTACAAGAGTGAGCAGGTGCCACGTTATCATGCAAGAGAAGTAGCAATCCACAGGGCAGAAGTAGAAGATGCAAGCGTTGTGCTTGGAAGTGCAACTCCGTCAATGGAGGCAATGTATCGGGCAAGGCTTGGTGAGTATCAGCTTTACGAGATGAAGAATCGTTCTCATATGCAGCAGATGGCGACTGTGCATACAGTTGATATGCGAAAGGAACTGAAGAATGGAAACCGTTCCATCTTGAGTGAGAAGTTGCAGGAACTGATTGAAGACAGACTGAATGCAAAAGAGCAGATCATGCTGTTTTTGAATCGCAGAGGATATTCTGGTTTTATTTCCTGCAGAGAATGTGGCCATGTAGTGAAATGCCCGCACTGTAATGTATCCTTGTCGGTACA
>OIMK01000055.1_pt1 | contig 13764 bp, 16 predicted proteins | sample 1584841 | NCBI WGS metagenome assembly OIMK01 (sample SAMN02674597, study PRJEB24791) | human gut metagenome, SKBSTL013 | isolation source: stool | host: Homo sapiens | place: USA | reverse complement strand
CAGTCTCTTTCGGAATACCGTACACTGCTACGCTTGCAGTCTGTTTTCCCGCCGGAACAGTTACGTCGATTTCCTGAACAATACTGCTTCCGCTTTCCGACATGCTTCCCGATCCGAGATTTCCTTCAAGGCTCATTCCGGCTACGTCAGTATAATGAACATGAAATTTATATGTATGATCTTTTTTCGGATCGATCTGATCGACGGTTTTTGTAATGATCAGTCCTCCGCTGATCAGATCGTTTTTATACGCCACAGTCAGATGGATCCCGTTTTTCTGAAGGTTGTCAGGATCGAGATAGCTTCTGAAAACAAAAGTCTCGTTCTTTTCCGATACATGTCCTTCTCTGTTTGAACTCGGATAGTGATACCCTTTTCCGCTAACCGCTCCTGTAACTGCTGCCAGTTCTTGGACTTCCCGATTTCATTCTTTACAGCGTTGTAAATCTCGTATTTCGATTTGTCCGGTTCTTTCAAGCGGTGCTGCTTTACCTGTTCTTTTCCACCAGCGAAATAAAGCCCGTGCTTGGTTTTCAGCTTCTTGCATACCTGCTCGTTACGGTACATATCGTTCTTGTCCGAAATGGTCTTGCCGTTGTTGTCTATACGGTTGAATATGATATGCACGTGTGGATGCTCCCGGTCTTGATGGCGTACGATGATATACTGCGTATCGGTGATTTTCATTTCACGCATATATTCCTGCGCAAGCTGTATCATTTTCTCGTCTGACAATTTGGGCGCATCCACTGCCGAATAGCTTAGCGCAATATGTCCGACTGGCTTTTTCAAGTCGGGATTCATCCCGGTCTGCATACAGAAGCTGCGGATTATATCTCCCCGGCTTTCTGTCAGTACCCCGTCCGCATAGAGCAAAGCCGCCTGTTCCTTGCCCAGCACATAGTTCACGCAGCCCTTAAACCCGCTTCCCTTTTTTATTTTTCCAATCATCCGACAACTGGTTTATAATTTCGACAATTCTGTTTTTGAGTTTCACCAATTCCACCGCCACCAGTGCGAAACCTCCAGCATTCGCCCGGTGCGCCAGTTGGTTGATGTTGTTGGCTTCCCCTGCCAGCTTGCGGATGGTGTCCGCATCCTGCCTGTTCAGCCGGGGTATGACCTCCGCCGAAACAACCGCCTGCCGGACATACTCACTGACACGCAACCCGGCTTCCCCGGCTCGCTTCCTGATGGCGTAATACTGCAACTCGGTCAGCTTCGTGCTGACTACCCGTTGCTGCTTCTCTATCCGTTTTTTTGCCGGACGTCCCCCCGGCTTATCCTTTATATTCGTCATGGTTTTTTACATTTAAATGGTATCTTAAAAATTGCGACCAACGGGAGAAATTTTCTTTGCTGTCAAGCAAAGCAAGGTAGTTTCGGTCTACCGAAACATAACCTTGCTCTCCAAGTTAAACCGCCTGCCGCTGGTAATCCTACCGGACTAAATACCCCTGCCCCTTTTCTGTCTTGGGGCGGCACGTTGTCCGGTTTCCTGCTTTATCGCCTGCGCTTGGCTGGTACTGTTCTTCTGTTCCTGCTTCCTGCCGCACAGGTAATCGTTCAAGTCCGAATACCCCCTGTAATTGTCCGAGAAGTCACGCACACGGTAGGAGTATTCCAATTCGATAGCCCGTGTCGCTTCATATCCTGACTTGTCATTGTCAAGCATACAGTGGATGCGTTCATACGGGTACAGCACGCCAATGGCTTTCGGCACATTGACAGTAGAGTTGAGTATAACATAATCCTGCCTGTCAAGGTCGGGCATGGTCGGACAGTTCTTCATCCGGAGCGTGAGGAAAGAAAGATAGTCCATAAAACCCTCGAATACCAAACACTTCTCTCTCGGCTCTCCCTGCTGCCGTATATGGGTGATGTCTTTCGGGGCGATGCAGCCCTTAAAAAAGGAATTGCGAACCTCGTAACCTCCTGCCATATTCGGGAAACCGATAGCAAAGAACGGTCTGCCGTTATGGGTGAAATGAAGTTCCTTACATTCTCTTTTTGCCAGTTCGACATTGATACCCCGTCCCTGCAAGTAACGGAGCAATGCCGGATGGGTCAAGCCACAGACTTCCAAATGTTGGAAACTCGGTTCGGATGCCTGCTGGCGAAAAGAGAAAGATACGGAACGGATGTGCGGTACTCGCTCCGCTATCTTGTTGAGCAAGTAGGGCACATAGTCGGATGCGTATAGTTCCTCTGCCAAAGCGATGATGTTACCGCCTTTGCCAAGCCCGTAATCGAACCACAGGTTACGGTCGGTGTTCACTTTGAACGAGGCTTCCGTTTCCTCCCGGAATGGTGATTTGTACCAAAGGCTGTTGCCTTGCTGTTTGACGGGCGTGTAGCCCAAACTTTGCAGATAGTCTGCAATTCTGATTTGTTTTGCTTCTTGGATGTTCATGGTTTATTCTTTCTACGGATTTGATGATGAGTGTAATAATGTTGATTTGATGAATGACACATATATTATGCTGTATGTTAAGGCTTTATTTCCTCAACATCTTCTCAACAAACCACTCACAAAAAGAGAATCCAACAAAGGATGCTGTTGTTTTCTCAACATTTCTTTTCGATTGTTGAGCATTTGTTGAGAGTGTATGTTGTTTGTTATCAGCATGGTTATATACTTATTCAACAATTCAACAAAAAAAGAATGATGTTACAGGGAGTTAAGTTGCTTCCTTGTGACTGTATAGAACCGTCCAACTCTCTTAATCGGCTCATAACGGCACTCCCGATTGTAATTAAATTGGTAGGTCGTATAGGTAAGTCCGTTGGATGCCGGAGTAAGTTTCCAACACTCTTGCAGCACTTTCCGTACTTGGAACTTCTCCACCTTTACCTGTGAGTGTACCAGCAAAAGAAGAAGGTCGTTGTAACAGAACGAGAATGTGTCCGTACCGACACTGTCCATGATGTCAAGGATAAGTTCGTGTATCTCTATCTCCAATCGGTTGCGGTTGCTGCGGATAATCTTCCGCAAGGCTTCGGTATGCAACAACGAGGGTGCAAACCACATACGGCTTTCTTTTTCGGTGGATAGCTGTCTGTGTTGCAGGAAATGGAGAAAGGCAGGTATCTCCGCTTTCAGCTTTTGCAGGAAGTCGGTATCATCGGACTGCAAGCGGTCTATCTTGCGTACCCAATAGCGTGTTTCTCCTGCATCTATGATTACGGGCAGATACTCGTTGTTGGAGCACAGCACAAACTTGGCAAAGAACGCTATCTCGTCACGGTCTTTGCCTTTGGCTTCCACTTTATAGGATAGAGTTGTACTGAGGTTCTTCAACCGCTCGCTGTCCTCCCTGCGGTTGAGCAGCACTTCATCCACCACGATAAGGAGTTTTCCTGCCCAATCGGAATTGAACTGGCTGCGGAAGTCCTCGTTGGTGTTGAACGTGACATTGTTCTGAAAGAGGGCTTTCAGAAAGTTCAGGAACGTGCTCTTGCCCGTATTGCGTTCTTCCGATACCAACAGCAGGATGGGCAGTTTTTGTACGGGTTGCAGGTAGAGCAGTTGCAGATAGTCCATTCCTAACTCGTATTGCTCCCCGAAAATGTGGCGAACCAATGATTGGATGCAGGGAAACTCGCCTTGCTGTGGACAATGCTCTATCGGCTCATAGAGGTTGAGAAACTTGTCCACCACGGGACGATAATCCACATGGTTTGGGACTGTACAGAAACCGTCATACTTCGGCACGGTGGCGAGATAGTCCTTGCCATAGTCCTGCCGTAGTGTCTCGTTGTTCCACACAATGCGTTTCCTCACATAGCCACCGTTCAGACGGGGCTGGTTCACTAACTTGTAGAGGGTTGTACCCACTCGGATAAACTCCTCCTTTTCGTTCTTTGTTTTTGTCATTTACATTTCGCTTAAATCGTTAATAGTTAATCAAGTGCAAAGCTACGGCAAGTCACGCGAAAGCCTGATAAGCAAATCACAGCAGAACGGCGCAAAATTTACACGGAATGAAAAACTTGCTGCGAATTGCACAGGAAGCAGGTAAAGAGCATATAAAGCAAACCCGAAAAAGCATCCGTTACAGGTCTGCTTCTTCGGGCTTTTGTTGGTAATACGTATTATTGGTAAAACAGCAATACGTTAGTTCAACTGAATACTAATACGTTTTACCAACTGAGTGTTTTATCAGCAATCAATTGACAGATAAAGATTTGTCGGTTTCATGATTTCATGTCGTCACATTATTGGATTTTATGCCTGATAATTAGAAGCCTTTGTCCCGTTACTGCCCAGCGAAAAGAAGAAGGTTGTTTTCTCTTTTCGCAAGTACATCCTTTTAAGAATGGCATTGCGCATTTGTTCCGCACCGAAACTATTGATACGGAAAGCAAGCGCAACTATCATCGTGAGACTGAATACATTTGCATGATAGCCGTTTTCCAATCTGATATACTTCTGAACCTCGTATTCTTTCAATGCTCCACTTTTATATATGGCTCTGATGGAAGCTCGGAATGTGGGGGCAATTACTCCGAATAAATCGCCAAGTTCCTGTTCGCTCATCCAAATGTCTGTGACATTGTCCGGCATTATGATATTGCCGGATTCACTCATTGTTATAATACTTCTTTTCATAAGCCATTCTTTATATGGTGAAATGTCCGCTAACCTTATCTTCAAAAGCAGAAATGTCGTTTTCAAGTTTCGTGTTGGTCACTTTTGCATAAATCTGCGTAGTAGTGATATTTGTATGTCCGAGTATTTTGCTGACACTTTCTATTGGCATACCATAATTAAGGGCTAAAACAGCGAAGGAATGCCGGGCAACGTGCACAATTTAAGCAAAAGCAACGGAAAGTGAATATGAGAAGAATGAACTGCAAGTGGTTGAGAATGAGCAATATTTCATAATTCTGCCAATTGGCTGCAAAGCAAAGCCGAGCAGGATATTGAGTTATTTCAGTTACCAAACCGTTAGCGGTCAGTTACCGAAACCAACACTGCTAACGAGGTGAAAAACAAATAGTTTGTCACCAGTGTTTGTTGCACTGTTCTGCACAACTTTCAATGACGGAGAATGCTTACTGATTGATTATTTTTGCAAACTAAAAAAGTAAGCAGATGAAAGTTGAAAAATTCAAGGTGCTGCTCTACCTTAAAAAGAGCGGATTGGACAAGAACGGTAAGGCTCCCATCATGGGACGCATCACCCTCAACCGAACAATGGCGCAGTTCGGTTGCAAGTTGTCATGTACGCCAAAGTTATGGAATCCACGTGAGAGCAGACTTGACGGCAAGAGCAAGGAGGCTGTGGAAGTGAACGCCAAGATTGACAAGCTGTTGCTGGCAATAAACTCAGCCTACGAGTCACTTGTGGAGCGCAAGACGGATTTTGACGCAAAGGCGATAAAGGATCTGTTTCAATGCAGTGCAGACACTCAGATGACCTTGTTGAAGCAGCTTGACGCCATCATTGCGGACATTGAGTCAAGAATCGGCATCGACTACAAGAAAGGCACGCTGCCAAACTACCAGTACACTCGCCTGACATTGGGATTGTTCGTCAAGAAGCGTTATGGAACTGACGATGTGGCATTCGGTGAGCTTGACGAGCAGTTTATCCGTGAGTACATGGACTTTTGCTTGGACGAGAGAGGTCTTGCACTTGATACAGTCCGCCACTATCTCGCCATCTTGAAGAAGACCTGCCGAATAGCTTTCAAGGCAGGACACTCCGAGCGTTATCATTTCATGCACTTCAAGCTACCTCAAAAGAAAGAGAATCCACCAAAGGCATTGACACGTGAGGACTTCCTGAAAATTCGTGACCTCGAAATACCAGAGCGAAGAAAATCGTTGGCTTTGACCCGTGACCTTTTTCTTTTCGCCTGCTATACAGGCACGGCTTATGCCGATACGGTTTCCATCACGGAAGAAAACCTCTTTCGTGATGAGGAGGGTAGCCTTTGGCTGAAATACCACAGAAAGAAGAACAAGATGCTTGCACGTGTGAAGTTACTGCCAGAGGCGCTTGCCATGTTGGAGAAATACAAAGACCCGACAAGACCTACTCTTTTACCGCCACAGGAATTTCGAGTGCTGAGAGGTAACATGAAAAGTCTCCGAGTACTATCTGGCATAAGTATGGATTTGGTCTATCATGTTGGACGGCACAGTTTCGCATCGCTCGTTACGCTCGAAGAAGGTGTTCCGATAGAGACTATCAGCAGAATGCTTGGTCACAACAACATTCAGACCACGCAAATCTATGCACGTGTCACCCCGAAAAAGCTATTTGAGGATATGGACAAGTTCATCGAAGCCAACAAAGACTTCAAGTTTGTCCTGTAATATTTTCACAAAATAAGAAAGGAACATAACAATGAGAAGTACATACAAGCAGTTTTATTATATCAACCGTGGCAGAGTAAAGGCAGACGGAACCACATCTATATTTTGCCGTATCACGATTGACGGCAAAGTGTCAGCCATAGCAACAGGTCTTTACTGTGCTCCCGAAGAATGGGACACGAAAAAAGGTGAAGCCAAGAATGCAAGAGTGAACGGACAACTGCAAGCGTTCAGACTAAGAATTGACGAAGCCTACGAGCAGGCAACAAAGGAAAAGGGCATCGTTACCGCCGAGATTCTGAAGAATGTTATTGTTGATGCAAATACTATCCCGATGACATTGCTTGCCACTGGCGAGGAGGAGCGTGAACGCCTTAGGCTGCGCTCTATCCGTATTAACTCAACATCTTCTTATCGCCAATCTAAGACATCGCAGCTAAACTTGCGAGAGTTCATCGGGTTACGAGGAATGAATGACATTGCATTTGAAGATTTGACTGAGGAATTTGGCAAATCTTATAAGTTGTTCTTGATTGGCAAAGGGTATAGTGCATCCAATACGAACCATAATCTCTGTTGGCTGCAACGCTTGGTTTATATCGCTGTTGACAGAGGTCTGCTGAAATTCAATCCATTGGAAGATGTCGGATATGAAAAGAAAGGCTCACCAAAGCGTAGACATATATCCAGAAATGACTTGCTGCTCATTATGGAGACTCCTATGGAGGATAAGGCTTTGGAGTTGGCACGCAGAATGTTTGTTTTCTCCAGCCTTACAGGTTTGGCTTATGCCGATTTACGTAACCTGTATCCACACCATATCGGGATGACGGCAGACGGTAGAAAATACATCCGTGAGAAAAGAGCAAAGACCAACAACGAAGCGTTCATTCCCTTGCATCCGATAGCTGAACAAATAATGTCGCTATACAATACAGCGGATGATAGCAAACCTGTTTTCCCTCTTTCTTCACGTGATTCCATGTGGTTTGAATTTCATTCACTCGGTGTGGCTTTGGGTATAAATGAGAACCTTACCGCACACGTTGCAAGACATACATTCGGAGTAAACATGGTTACTTCGGGCATATCAATGGAAAGCATCGCCAAGATGATGGGGCATTCCAACCTGCGAAGCACCCAGGTCTATGCCGTCATCACCGATGACAAGATATCCAAGGACATGGACAAGTTGATGCAGCGCAGAGAAACAAAAGAAACTGACCAGAATAAAAATAAGGAGGACGGGAAATGAACAGAGGAGTTATAACTATCAGCGAGAGCGGAACGGTATCCATGCCGACCGATACTGTATGGATGACCATGCAGGAGATTGCCGACATGTATAATGTGTTCGGCTGCTATGTGCGCAAGGCTGTCAAGGCTATATTCAAGGATGGCATTCTGAAAGAGCAGGGTGTACGCCGTCATGTCAGGAAGAACGACCGCATCAGCTATGATGTGTATAGCCTTGAACTCGTCATTGCGGTAGCTTTCCGTATTGACAGCATTGAGAGCAGAGCCTTTCGGGAGTTCATCATGCAGTCCGTCATCGGCAGACAGACAAGCTGCACTAAACTGGTCTGTATCTTTACAGAGAATGCAATGGCATAGACCTGCCATAAAGCAACGTTCCTTGGAGGCTTTGCGCCTCCAGCCACTTGGGCGAACCACCGCAGTGTGTTTTAGCATGGTATTAGATTTATACAGGTAACACAAATGATACCCGGCAAACACGAACAACTCGGTATAGCCAATAAAACGAGGCGACAACCTATAACAACCACGCTCGGTAAGTTATACGTTGTCGCCTTGTTCATTTCACACACTCATCAAGGACATTCTCCTACACACCTTTCATTCTGTACGCTTCACGATAGTTAGCCATCAGAATCTTCTGAATGTCGGACTCGCGGTAGAGTATCTTTCCGCCAAGCTGGATATACGGGATGACACCGTTGTTTCGGTAGTCCTGCAGGGTTCTTCGGCTCAGTTGCAGCCTGGCACAAAGCTCCTTGTCCGTCATGAAGCGCTCACCGCCAAGCATGGGGCGGTAGTTCATCACGGCACGTTCAAAATTGTCAACCATTCGGTTGAGGTGGTTCACGATGTGGTTCATCCACTCGCTGTTTCTTGTCATTACTTCATTGCTCATAGTTGTCTCGTTTTATTGTTGATACTTACGTTACTCGGTTTACTTGCTGCTTTGGATTAAGTGGCTGTTGTATATTGACAGCCTAACCTGTGCGCTTGCGAAAGTGCATGTCCTTTTTCTTGTCCTCCACTACTGCTACGATAGCCATCACGTCCTCCGGCTTGTAGTAGGTCTTGTGGCTGATTTGCGTATAAGCCAAAGTTCCGTTGTCCCGAAGCGTCTGCACTGTCCGTGGGCAGATGTTGAGCGTCTGACACACGTCCTGCGTGTCGAGCCACTTGTTCATGGTCTTGTCCTCACTGCGCTCACGGATTCTGTCCATGCGCTTCACGAAGTTCTCCAACTGGGCATCAAGATAGTTGAATGCCTCTTCCTCGAATACGATGAATCCCATACTTTTCTTTTTTCTAAGTTTATACTATGTTATATGTCGCAAAGCTCCACGCATATGCTGTGCTCCACGTTTGTGAGTGCAAAGATAAGGCACGGCAATCTAAAAACAAGCGTTTTCAATTTCTGTGGCAGTATGTTGCCGGGGTTTGCCGACTTCAACGCCAAAAACAACAAGAAAAACTTGCACGACTGCAACGAATACATGAACAATGATGAGTTGAGAAATACGTTGAAGTTCTCACAACTATCTCGGTATGCAAATAAGCAAGCCACAACTAAATTGCCACGTTACACCCAATCAGTTGCATGGCTGCACTCAGTACACTTACTTTGCACCCGACAATCGGTCAATGGTGCAAACCGTGACCACTATACTAACAAATAAAACAGCATAAGCTATGGCAAGAACAAAAGATGTAGTCATGACTCCTGAGCAAAAGGAGCTGACGGAAAAAGAGTATTTGGATTTTGTTAAACCATCTACGTATGGCAACAAAGCCAATCCAAGTAGTTGTAATTCTCTCTATGATGATGTAGAGAACCCAGAGTTGAGAGCAATTGTAGAGAAAGTTGCTGCAACAACTCCCTATCGAGAGGAAACATCAACGAACGAGGCTCAATCGCCACCGAATCCGCAGAAGCGCATCAGTGGCAAGCAGCGCAAGGCGACATTAGAGGAGTATCAGCAGACCTTCCTCCAAGTTCCAAGGATTGACGACCGCAAGCCAGTCTTCGTCAGTTCCGATGTACGAGACCGTCTTGATCGTGTCGTCCGCATCCTCGGAGGGAGACGCATGAGCGTATCGGGCATCATCGAGAACATCGTGCGCCACCACCTAAGCCTTTATGAAGAGGACTTCGAGGCTTGGCGCAAATTGTGAGAATTAAGGTCTGCGACCTTGGACGTGGATAGCTGAAAGGCTGTAGTTCCAACTAACGTGTTCTGAGAGGGAGCGAGGTTATGTTTTGGGAACCCCAAAACACCTCGCTCCACCATGAGGGCGGAGGAATTTTGCTCCCAACGGTCGCAGAAAGTGAGTGTACCAACTGTAAACAGTATATCGAATGACAAACATACAGGAACAGAATAGGAAAAAGGGCGGAAGACCGCCTACGGGCAGGGTTCGCAAGCTGTCGAAGTCTGTCACGGTGAAGTTCTCAAAGCCAAGCTATGAGGCATTGAAACTGAGGGCAAGAAAAGCCAACCGCAAGTTGGCGGAGTATATCCGTGAGTCCGCCTTGAATGGTGAGGTGGTGAGCGGACACAACACAGAGACGGTTGCCATTGCCAAGAACCTCATCGGTATGGCAAACAACCTCAACCAACTTACCAAGCTGTCGCATCAGAGAGGTTTCCATGAGACCCATGTGTATGTAGTGGACTTGTTGAGAAGATTGAAAGCAATCCTTGGCGAGTATCGCCAAGCAAGTTATAAACCGAAGCCAAGTAGTATGGGCAGAAAGGAGGATACCACATGATAGGCAAGCTAAAGAAGGGCAGCTCATTTGGTGGTTGCATCCGCTATGTTACAGGCAAGGACGAGGCGAAAATCATCGCCTCGGATGGTGTGTTACTCGGCACGAATGCCGAGATAACGCAAAGTTTCGAGCTACAGAGGCAGCTAAATCCAAGGATTAAGAAGCCTGTGGGACACATTGCATTGAGCTTCAAACCAGAGGACAAGCCACGTTTGACGGATGAGTTCATGGCTAAGATAGCCCTTGAATACATGCAGATGATGGGCATCACCGATACCCAATTCATCATCGTAAGGCATCACAATACGGACAATCCACATTGTCATATCGTGTACAACCGCATCAATAACGAGGGCAAACTCATATCAGACAGGAATGATTACAGGCATAATGAGCAAGTGACCAAGGCTCTAAAATCCAAGTATGGACTGACTTATGGAACGGACAAGAGCAAGACTAACACTCGCAAGTTACGCAATGCGGAGCGTGCCAAATATGAGATTCACAATGCTATTAAAGATGCCTTGAAAGTTGCAGATAGCTGGCAGAAGTTCAAAAATGAGCTTGCAAAGCGAGGTGTTCTCTTGGAGCTTGTCTATAAGGACAAGGAGCGGACCAAGGTTCAAGGCATCCGCTTTTGCAAGGATGGATATAGCTTCAAGGGTACGCAGATTAGCCGAGGCTATAGCTTTGGCAAACTGAATGCGAGATTTGAGGGAATGGAGAACCATGTATCAGCAAAATCCAACTCTACTCTGCAATACGAGCAAGGCGATCACAAGAAAAACCAGGAGCCATCCATATCGGAGAGCAGTCAAGACCCTTGGGACGGTCTTTCTTCCATTGGACTTTTTGCTCCTGCCAACGCTCAGACCTTTGAGCCATTCCCAGAGGATGAATCATCCAAGAAGAAAAAGAAGAAACGCAGAAGAGGCTTTAGCCTTTGATGCAAGTTACAAACTTAAAATGAGAATCGAACATGAAAGAAGAAATGTTGGAAGCCATCTACGGCACAGTTGAGAGATTGGAGCAGAAAGTCGATGAACTTTCTACCTCACCTAAAAATACAGAGGATGGAACCATTTCTGCTCCTGTAAGTGTAGACACAAGCAAACTTGAAAATGCCATCCTTTCCGTATCTGCAAAAGAAGAGGATACTATTGAAAAGTTGGCAAGATTAAGAGACGCAATATGTGTCTATGTAGAGCTTACCAAGAAAGAAACATGTAAAGAAGAACAGCGAAGCAAACTCTTGCTTAATGCGATTAAGCAGTTGAAGCAAGAACAAAATGCTGCTTCAAAAGTTATACAGGACAAACTCCACGTAATGGGCAACACACCTCAAAAGAAGGTCGTCACTCATCGATTCGAGCCTACTTCAAAGTATGTTCTTCTTTTCATTGTTGGCTTGGTTCTGTCTCTTGTTATCTCTATTTGGGGCAATCTTACCCAATGGCGAGAGCACCAAGATTGGGAGGAGGCAGATTTGAAATATCGTGCCTTGCGAATGGCTCTCCCAACTGATGACCAGAATATTCGCTATATAGAAAAGAACTTCTCTGTATGCCGAGACGAAAATGTAATAGATGATGTTAGAAATCGTGTCGCTGTTTACGAGGATTCTATTCGTCGCCACCACGAAATGGTTGAAATGGCAGCTTACAAAGATAGCATGTCAAACATACTTCGAAAAGAATCCGAAATGATAAAGAAAAAGTTGCCTAAGCAACATTAAATCGGGCAAAAAATATAAAAAGGGAGGGCAAAAAATCCCTCCCTAATAATTTTTACAACTTGCAAGTTTCCTTACATATCACTATTTAGTAGCGACTTGAATAGTGAGACGAGTGTGAGCTATGCGAGCTGTGAGAACTGTGCGAAGAATGAGAACTATGCGAGTAGTGTCCCGCAAGAGAACTCTTTACCATGTCAATGGCTTTCTGCAAAACCAAAGGTTGGTTCTTCTGCTTCTCAATTTGAGTTGTTTCGTCATCATTGCCCAACACGTTCTTGATATTATCAGTAACGTTGGCGCAATAACTTGATGTTGCGATGAATGCCGAAACAAGCAAAAACATTAGTCTCTTCATTGATACCTCCGTTTTTTAAGTTTGACAATATTGTTAACAATTCACTCTGTACATGAATCTGTACATTCGATTTTGTGGATATGTGTACTTATGTTGTTGTTATTTGTAGAGAAGAAACCTCCGCATTCACCTTTAAGTACGCAACCATCACAAACAGGAAGATAAATATCTTTCCATTCACTAATAGATTGTTTTGCAAATGGGCGCAATTCTGGTGGAAGTACACATAATTGAGCATTGTAAATGTATGTTGTAATACCTCTATCATTCAATAGAAGCACTGCTTCTCTTAGCTCATTGTTATAGTCGTATGGGTCTATCCATAAATCTTTTAGATTCGTCTCTGCCAAACCTGTAGTCTCCATCTGCATAAAGGCTACTTGTGTGACAAATGGGAAATTATGGTAGATATAGTCAGCCAACTGTGGCAATCTCTTATAAGTCTGTTTGTGGATAACAACTCGCAAGCCTATCTGTTGTCCAAATTGTGCCAGATTATATAACCCTTGCACTGTCTTGTAAAAAGTCTTGGCGCCAACAATATGATTATGAATAGACGCTATATCCGAAAATATAGGAATGTCTATTTGTAAGTCATGATGGTTACAAGCTGCCAGCTTTGCTGCATAGTCAATATCTGCAAATTTCACACCATTAGAGAGTATGCTTATAGCTGCCTTTGGGCATGATTTCTTTATTTGATGTATAATCTCAAATAATCTGTCCCCAATCATAGTTGGTTCCCCACCAGTAATGCCGACCTCTTGTGTGTTCTTATCGAACAATTTTATTAAATTTAGATTAAAATCTGTCCTGTCTTTTTCCTGCGACACAGGAGGTTGAGGACACATGATACAACGATGATTACAACGAGCTGTTGCAAAGATGGCATTGGATGTAGAGCTGATTTCATAAAGAAAACATATCTTTCCATCCTTTGTGATATTTATCACATCACCTTCATTAAAGTCGGAAATATCATCAACTTGAATATATTGTGCTGATGGCTTGTCTGATGAGTCATGTGTGGAAATGATTGCTTTATACCCTTTAGGTGTGTCCTTTCCATTGGTCACAAGAATATAAGCTGAACGATTAAATATATTCTTACCGTTCAACGTAACCCGTCCAAGAATCTCTTGTGAGTTAGAACAAGCTAATGCCTTTATTTGTTTCATTTTCTCAACCTTTTAAGTGCATCAATAGAGGCTTTGCATCCCATATTTGCTGCCATTTGATAATAATAGATAGCTTTGTTAATATCTTTTTTACAGCCTAAGCCACTTTCATATAAATATCCAAGTCCATCTATTGCATTA
>OIMK01000035.1_pt1 | contig 15643 bp, 10 predicted proteins | sample 1584841 | NCBI WGS metagenome assembly OIMK01 (sample SAMN02674597, study PRJEB24791) | human gut metagenome, SKBSTL013 | isolation source: stool | host: Homo sapiens | place: USA | reverse complement strand
ATTCATTGCATTAAAATTTATAACCGACACCGGCGGACAAGCTCAGTCCATGTCCTTCGTGATTCAAAGCATGTTTCATCAGCGAATATTTGCAGTCAACAGACAGCAGCCAGTGTTTACGCTCCAAAGATATTCCGGGTCAGTAGATTTTTAGTGGGAACAACCATACAGCTTAGCAATGCGGAAAAGAAAGAACTTCTTTAGCTCTGAACAGTTTGATTTTAGCATTGAAAGATTCTGGCGCAGTAGAAATTACATGGGGACACTTTTCGGACAAGATTTGATTAGTTTCCTCCCCCTTCTGACAAACGTTTTTTTGTTCCCTTGACTTTGGCATAGCCTTAAAACATAGAATTGTCCTCTTATTTTTGCCGGTGAGCCAGTTTTACACGTACGTACACAAGGGCTCGCACGTAAGTACGTGTAAGCCTATACATGCGTACGTGTAGGGCTGTGGTCAGTATGTGTGGGTGCATGTCTGCTAACACTCAGGTTTCATTTAAGGTCATAAGTATAAATATAGTCGGGTCGGCCGGAATTAACAGCATAAAGAATATCATCTTCCGATATAGCATAGATGTCAAAAGGGAAATCAAAACAGATGCGCTTCTTCAATTCGCCTTTCCAGTTCCAAAGTTGCAATTCCTGGATAAGCTTCTCGTCCGAATAGATTTCTTCTGTACTATATTTGTTATTATACAAAACGGCAATATATTTGGAATTAAACTTTAATTCATGAAACACCAGCCTTAATTCAACAGAAGTCGAAGGAACACAAGCATTGTCTATTACCTGTATATGTTTCAACAAATTACCCTTTATGTCATAAATGCGTATCAAATTCTGATGAAGATAGAAATCACATATACAATCATGGGCAACATCTCCGGCTGTCAGTTTATAATTAGTAAAGAATCGCCTCTCTTCATTCTCTGATTTCCGGGGAAATTCTCCAAAAGAACTATATCCGCCATTCTTATATATAATATGTTCACCGGTGCTTCCGTTTGTCAAACCTGCCAATATGTAGTAATCATCCCCCAATCTCACTAATTGATTGATAGCATCAGGAAGAGTGATATCATTATTCCTTTTTATTACCAGCGTTTTATCCTCAAAGCAAACTTCTCGCTCTATATCAGAGTCCAAGATAAAGAAGCTGCTATCGGTAGAAGCGTAATAATCACGTCGCGGATTTATTAACTTATTAGGGCCATTCCCTTTCCTGCCGCATGAAAACAAATGAGCAAAATCATCACGGTCCCAAATGGAATAAATGGAGTCCTTCAATTTGGGCTCCATTATAATCAGGTAGTTCTGCCAAACATTTATGCTAAGAGGATATATTAATAAACTGTCAGTGGGATATAATTTGAAAGATAACTGTTCAACCTCTATGTCTTGCAAACATATTGAATCTTTCTTATATTCATCACAACAGCATAAAAGGAATAATATACCGCATAAATATAATTTAAATCGTGTTCTCATACTCAGTCATAACGATCATAAAAACATTACATTTCTCCCTGCCTGCAACTTACATCTTTCAGTTTCCCCTGAAATCCATTCAGCGTATCTCCTATCTGCTGCAAAGGAAAGACCAAGGTTTCTTGATAACGCATCTGATCCATCGACTTATATTTGGGATTATAGACCCTCATGGTTCTGCCCTCCAGACGCTCCTGCAATTTACCGTCCACATACAGGGAAGTACCCTTATAATCTCCTTCAATGCGGATGGAAGACCATCTGCCGGCCGGAAGACGATAAGAATTAAACACAAATGTGTAACCGTCGCGAGAGAAGGCAATCCGCCCCGTATTCTCCCAGTTTGTATATACCGTGGCATGAGCGCCTTTAAACAGCACACCGCTGATATTCGTCTTTTCGTCCGGACAGATTTTGAATTCCACCGTATAGGGATAGCCCACTTCCTGCAAAGCTGTCTGAACCGTATCCTTACCGGTAAAGAGCAGTTCCTTGCCGGGAACCGTCAGGGCGACATCTTTATTGGGAGAAATTTTACCCGACAGGTTAATGCCCGGCGCTTCGGGCATCTCCTTGCAAAGAGCCTCGAATGCTTTAAAAGGCACTTGTTTGTTGTCTCCCTTCCACAGCCTTTCGGTCAGCACCTGAACGGCCGGAAACGTACGGATATGCACATCCTGTTGCGAAATACCGTTGCCACACTGGTCGTTCCATACAGCAAACATACCGCCCAATACGCCCGGAGTACCTTCGGGAAGTGTCTGCTTGCGATTCATCATCCAGGGAGTCCATGTCTCATACAGCCATTGATGGTCCAAAAACTCGCGATAGTAGCCCGCACCGGGCACAATATACAGATAGGTATCACAAGTATTGATAAGCTTATATCCATCTTTTAAAGATACTTCCGGATCTACCCAGTCATACGACCACGCATTTACCGTTACTCCCTCTGCCTTTACAGGAGTCTTTCCGGGAAGCCATTTCAAGCCTCCCCACATACGCGGAGTCTTACCATACTTCTCAATGTACTTCAAGTAGCGGTCAGTGAAATAACGATACTGCTCGGCTTCTTTCTTATTGTATTCATCCGTACCGATATGCACATCAGGGCCTATAAACACGGGATTCTCTCCTCCGATATACTCGTCCAGCAACGAATCTACAAAATGATAGGTTTCCTCCTTATACAAATCCAAATGGTCCATACCATACTCTTTGCTACCTATTTCGGGGTTATAGTGAGTGAACGCCAATGAATGGGCAGGAATGTCTATTTCAGGAATCACATTCACCCCATATTCCATACCCAGCCGTTGCAAGTCGGTAAACTCTTTCTTGGTATACGAGCCGTCCTTTGCGGTCAGGCCGGGAAAACGTTCGCTTTCAAGACGGAATGCAGCATACGTCTTGTTCCAGTCATTGTCAAAGAACTGAGGAAAGCCGTTATCGTTCAGATGAATCTGGAACTCATTCATCTTATAGAAAGAAAGTATCTTCACATATTGCTTCAAATAGTCCAATGTAAAGAACTTGCGGCCGGCGTCAATCATAAAGCCACGGTTAGGAAATAAAGGGAAGTCGCGTGCCGTTCCTTTCGAAATCTTTCCCTGCTGCTTATAAAGCATCTGTAGCAGCGTACGGGTTCCCCAGAACACTCCCTTTCGGGTGGGCGCTTCAATCCCGGCATACCGGTTCACCGACAGTTTATAGCCTTCATCACCCAACTCCTTGTCCGGCTTCATCAAAGCCATATAAATATCATTTTTGCCCGGTTTGCCGATTTTCACGGAATAGTCCCACCCCATCATCAAGCTCAAGTCATCTGCCAATATCTCGGCGGTAGACAAAAGCACAGCCTCATCAGCAGGGTTGACGACAATATTACCTTCGGCAGGAAGAGCCAGTTTGCCACTGCCACCTTTCCATTGCTGAAGAGCGGGAATTACTTGGGGACACGGTTCTTGTGCAGAAATCGCGCAACATGCTATCCACAGACAGCATAGAATAAAAAAATTTTTCATAAGCATTGAGGTTTAAAAAAAGGTTGTATCAAAAGTATATACCGTTGACGATTTGACAGCATCATCAACGCTTTGACACACCTCCGACTATTTTCTTGATATCATTCAGTTTATTCAAAGCTTCAAGAGGAGTCAGATTATTGACATCCAAATTCAGAATCTCATCACGTACCTGACACAGTACGGGGTCGTCCAGTTGGAAGAAACTAAGCTGCATCCCATCTCGGCCGGAAGCTATCTCCGCCGTCGGTTTGGCAATTCCCTGCTGACGGTTGTCCGTCTCCAATTGGTGTAGGATATCGTTTGCACGTTTCACGATACTCTTCGGCATACCGGCCATTTTCGCCACATGGATACCAAAAGAGTGCTCACTGCCTCCCCTCTCCAACTTACGCAGAAAGATGACTTTATTATCGACCTCCTTCACCGATACATTGTAGTTTTTAATGCGTTTGAAGGATTTCTCCATTTCATTCAGCTCATGATAGTGAGTAGCAAAAAGCGTACGCGCCTTTGCACGCGGATGTTCATGGATGTGCTCCACAATCGCCCATGCAATAGAGATGCCATCGTAAGTGGAAGTCCCCCGCCCCAACTCGTCAAACAGCACCAGACTGCGTGGAGAAAGGTTGTTCAGGATATCTGCTGCCTCATTCATTTCTACCATAAAGGTAGACTCTCCCACCGATATATTATCGCTGGCACCCACACGGGTGAATATCTTATCCACCATACCGATACGGGCACTCTCTGCAGGAACAAAACACCCGATTTGCGCCAACAGCGTAATCAATGCCGTCTGGCGAAGCAAAGCCGATTTACCTGCCATATTAGGTCCCGTGATAATGATAATCTGCTGACTGTCGGTATCCAGATACACATCATTGGCAATGTACTTCTCTCCCACCGGAAGCTGTTTCTCTATCACCGGATGGCGTCCCTGCTTAATATCCAGCACATCACTGTCCTCTACTATCGGACGGATGTACTTATTCGCTTCGGCAACATTGGCAAAAGCAAGCAGACAGTCCAGACGGGCTATCTGATTGGCATTTATCTGAATGGCAGGGATATATTCGGCAAGGGAAAGAACCAAATCATTATAAAGCTTGGTTTCGAGTGCCATAATCTTATCTTCCGCACCCAGAATCTTTTCTTCGTATTCCTTCAGCTCCTGTGTGATATAACGCTCTGCATTCACCAACGTCTGTTTGCGAATCCACTCGGCAGGCACTTTGTCCTTATGTGCATTACGCACCTCTATATAATAACCGAATACATTGTTATAGGCAATCTTCAAGCTGGGGATGCCGGTCTGGTCACTCTCACGCTGCTGCAACTGCAACAAATAATCCTTCCCCGAGAAAGCAATGCGGCGCAACTCGTCCAGCTCTTCACTGACTCCATCGGCTATCACACCTCCCTTGTTCACCAGCAACGGAGGATCATTCTTTATCTCTTTGGCTATTTTCTCGCGTATATTAAGACAGAGATTGAGTTGTTCACCAATACGCCGCAAACTGTCATTATCGGCATTCAGGCAAGCATTCCTGATAGGCTCGATGGCTTGCAGCGCCACCTTCAGCTGAACCACCTCACGCGGAGAGATACGTCCCACGGCAGCCTTGGACACGATGCGTTCCAAATCACCGATGAGATGCATTTTCTCTTCTATGAACTCTTTAAAATCCGGTTCGCGGAAGAAATACTCCACCACATCCAAACGTTCATTGATAGGCTTCTCATCCTTCAATGGAAACACCACCCAGCGTTTCAGCAGACGTGCTCCCATCGGACTGATGGTTTTGTCGATAACATCCAGCAGGCTCGTACCACCATCATTCATACTGCCCAGCAATTCCAGACTTCGGACAGTGAATTTATCCAAGCGCACATAGCGGTCTTCCTCAATACGCGAAAGCGAAGTGATATGGCCGATTTGATAATGTTGCGTCATGTCCAGATATTGCAGAATGGCACCCGAAGCGATGATGCCGTTCTTAAGATGCTCCACACCAAAGCCTTTCAAATTCTTCGTTTCAAAATGTTTCAGCAGCTTCTCGCGAGAAGAAGTCTCGGTAAACACCCAGTCTTCCAGCTCAAACGTAAAGAACTTATTGCCGAAGTTACCTTCGAACATTCCCCGCTTTCCACGTTCAAACAAAATTTCTTTGGGAGCAAAGTTATTCAACAGCTTATCCACATAGTCAAACGGTCCTTCCGCCGTTAGAAACTCACCTGTAGAAATATCCAAAAAAGCAACACCACACGCAGACTTGCCGAAATGAACTGCCGCCAAAAAGTTATTTTCTTTATACGAAAGCACATTGTCATTGATGGCAACCCCCGGAGTCACCAATTCGGTAATACCCCTCTTCACCAGCTTCTTTGTCAGCTTCGGGTCTTCCAACTGGTCGCAAATGGCCACACGCTTACCGGCACGTATCAGTTTCGGCAAATAAGTATCCAAAGCGTGATGCGGGAAGCCCGCCATTTCCACACTCTTACCTTGTCCGTTGGCACGCTTGGTCAGTGTAATTCCCAGTATTTCAGAAGCAACAACAGCATCTTCGGAATAGGTTTCATAGAAATCTCCACACCTGAAAAGCATAATCGCATCGGGATGCTTTGCCTTCAACTCAAAAAACTGCTTCATCATCGGGGTTAAAACCACATCGTTTGCCACTGTTGTATCCTTTCTTTTTAAAATTCTTAAATGTCGGACAAAGATAGCAAATCGACTTTTGATTTTAAAAAAATGAAAGGAAAAGTTTTACACTATTTATCCTTTCCGCAGCTACACAATATCTACAATAATCTTTGCTTCTTTCAATTTTCGGAGCATCTTTGCTTCTTTCATTGAGCGTGCCGGCATCTTGCCATGAGCCAACCGCCATACTTTCCACGGAGTAACCTGATACTTGAATGCCAGACTACAATAAACAATATATACCCAATAAATACCAAAATATTAACCGCATAGTCATTTTATTGTTTATATCTTTGTGCACATAAACAAATAAAGACAATGAAAAAGATAGAAGTAAAAGAGCTGAAAAACAACATGTTTGAGACAATCAGCAAAGAATGGATGCTGGTAACCGCCGGTACAAAAGATAAATTCAATACAATGACTGCCAACTGGGGCGGCATCGGATTCTTATGGAACAAGCCGGTAGCCTTCATTTTTATCCGCCCCGAACGCTACACGTTCGATTTCATAGAGCAGAATGATTATCTCACTCTCTCTTTCTTGGGCGAAGAGCATAAGGATGTTCATAAAATTTGCGGTTCTAAGTCAGGGCGAGACATAGATAAAGTGAAAGCAACAGGACTTCAACCCTTATTCACCGAAAATGGAAGTATTACTTTTGAACAAGCCCGGCTGACCTTTGAGTGCAAGAAACTGTATGCCGATATGATTAAGCCGGAAGACTTTATCGACCAAAGCATTATCGACCGATGGTATGGAGAAGCACACGGAGGCTTTCACAAAATGTATGTGGTAGAGATTGTCAATGTATTGGAGGCAATCTCATAAAACGCGCGGCTGAGTTCCTAAAATGGAAAGCATATATCCTGTTCTTGGCACAGTTTCCAAGGACAGGCTCTCGTCTTCCGACAGATATTTCCGCAGTCTCGCCACATAGTTATTCAAACTCTGCTCGCTGCCGGAAGTACCCTCCCACAGCTCCTGCACTATCTGTTCGCGACTTACTGTTTGATTCATGTTCTGTGCCAACAATTTCAGCAGTTTATATTCAAAATCAGTCAGCCTTCTCACAGGTTCCTCGCCTTTGAACAACATACTGTCTCCGGCTCTCAGATTGAACATTCCGATGGATAGTCCTTTCGGATGAAAACATGGCGTGTGCCTGCGTATGTAAGCCACCAACTCCTCCATTTCGAAAGGCTTTCGCAGATAAGCGATGCCACCTGCATCCAGCGCCCTTGCCACTTCCGAACCGGCTATGTGTGAAGAGACAAATAAAACCGGTGTATCGGGAGCCGTCAGCTTGAGTTCCGCAACGGCATCTATTCCATTCTTCTCTCCTATCTCTACATCCAGCACCATTATGTCCGGCTGCATTTCCTGAACCACACCCTGAATCCCTACCAGCGTAGTGCAATACTCCGCAGCATAGCCCGAAGCCCTTAATGCCAAAATCACCACTTGACCCAATGCGATGTCATCGTCTACAAACAAAACTTTTGTCTTCTCCATCCGTCTTTTCTCCTTTCAATCAACGACATGGAATAATGAATGTAAAAGTGCTTCCTTCACCTTCGGCACTCTTCACCATTATCTCCCCTCCATGTTCATTTATAATATATTGGGATTGTGCCAATCCTATGCCGTAACCCTTCTGCTGTTGCTCTTCGCTTCGGGGGACCCGATAGAACTGGGTGAACAATTTCTTCTGATGGCATGGGGCGATACCCCAACCATTGTCTTTGACAGATACACGCAACCGCTCATTCACAATGGAGAGCGAGACCTCTATCCTCACTCCTGCATCCGAATATTTCAAGGCATTCTCCATCAGGTTACGAATCACGTTCTCTATATACATACCGTCGGCCATTACCTGCAAACCCGCAGGAAGCTCATTGATGATGCAGATGGTATGGGGCTTGCCCGGATAGAGGCAGGACAACTCCTTCTTCACTCCCTCTGCCATTTCCGGAACATCGATCAGGCTTTTATTCAATACCACCTGATGACGGTCCATGCGTGCGGTCATTAATAAGGCTTCTATATTGGAAATCAAACGCCTAACACCCGCTTTACTCGTTTCAAGCATCTCCTTGGTCTCTTTGTCGGGTGCTGTCTGTTTCAACCACCCCATCATCGTAATAACACTGTTCAATGGAGACTTCAAATCATGAATAGTGCCATTGATGGTCATCTCCCTCTTGCGAAGCAATGCTTCCTTCCGGCGAATGGCAGTCAGCTGGAAAAACAGACAAAGCAATACCAGCAACATCATGCAGGCAGAAAGAGCCAGCGTCCAAAGCTGATGTCTTAGAAAATGAGACATAGGAATATCTGCCTTTATATGAAGATATTGCAAGCCTTTTGTGCCAATAGGATGAAGCTGAGATACATAATCAGGCGTATGGCTTTCCAAGTCTCCAACAGAAGAAATCATTACGGTGTCTTTATCATAAAGAAAGAATTGATGAGGATGACGGACAATGCTGTCTGACGCACGCCAAAGGCTGTCCAAAGTGTTTAAATTCAAGGGAAAACCAGACTTCAATAGAAGATCTTGCATCAGCTGGTCAACTATTTCTCCAGCGGTTCCTCCAATTCCTGCTTTTTGAGCTGCTATAACATCAATAGTATCTGCGCCTCCCGGTAAACGACGAAGACTGTCTATTTCCTCCTGAGTCATATGCGATATATGTTTTCGCATTATTCTAGGACGCTCTTTAGGTTTTACCCCTACTCTTAATGCATCTCGAATTATCCTTTCACGAGTAGAAAGTTTTTGTACTATATCTTCTATCCCTATTATTTTTTCATCAACATATCGATTATACAGACTATTTATATAACTTACTTGCAGACAGACTGTTGCCACAATTGCTACTAATGTTATATAATAATATTTCTTCATCTTATAATCTATTTTAGAATGCAAAGATAATCGTTTCAAGTCAAAAAGATTATAAAATGATTATGTTTTTATTATAAATGCTCTATACCAAACTGCTTACCTTTGCAACATAGAAAACAAAAATATATAACTATGAACTTAAAAGATGCATTATTACTTGATGAAATGTCTCAAATAAAGGGAGGCATTTGGGTACTTACCCAAAATGGTTGGGAATGGTTTGATGACACCCTGGATATAACAGATGACGATTGGGATTTAGAACCATCTGACAGAACATCAAAATGACTATTTTATTACCGGTAAATTAAATAAGTACAGAACCTAATCTGTATAATCAGCAGGAACGGATACCGAAAAGTTTATAGAGTAGGTTTATACCCAAAACGTATAAGATGAAATCTATTACGACATTGGAAAACATCCCCGATTCATTGGATATCCAAGAAATGATGGATGTAAAAGGAGGCGCAGAAATAAATGCAAATATATGCCTCCTTGCCGCAGCAGTTAAATGCACTGTGGCAGGTGCTGGAACATGCACTACAAAAGGTTCTGGAACGATTGTAATACAACCGAATCCGAGCCCGAATCCAGGTCTAACTACAGAACCCGGACATTAAAAGTCTAACAATGTAGAAGAAAGATGTCACAATATATTTGAGATACAAGTATATTTGTGGCATCTTCATTCACTCTATTTAAACACAAAATATGATAGATATCAATAATATATATATTCTAAACCCTGACTATCATTTTAAAAATGATATTGACAGAATTGTTATGTATTCCAACAAGCAAGTAAAATACAATGCTTCCATTGAATGGATAGGATACATACATCCGTTTCAGGCCATGATATTATCTCTCTTCACCGACAATAAAACGTTGACAACACACATAGATGAAATAGCAAAACATTTTCATTTATCTCCTAATGCAGTTTATGATATGATTCTTCCATATATAAACAACTCCGGATATTGCTTTACTGTTACAGATTCCAATAAAGTTATTTTCCCTAAAAATACACTCATACCTCTTTCCCAAATAGAAGCAGAAGATATGCATTATGATTTTAGCATAAGCGACCTTCAATGCAGCAATGTAGACCTGACACCGGATAGAATGCATCGCTCACCACAATCTTTGTTATTTATGCTTACTAACAAGTGCGTTACAAACTGTAAATATTGCTACGCAGACAAGAAAACCAAATGCATAGAACTGGATACCGAAAAGATATTAGCTCTTATCGAAGAAGCCAAACAACTTAAAATGTCATATATAGATATTATAGGCGGAGAAGTATTTTGCAAAAAAGATTGGGACATTATCCTTCACAAGTTAGTAGATTCAGGCTTAACTCCTAGCTATATATCAACTAAGGTTCCTATTAATGTCAGTATCGCAGAGAAGTTATATAAAACAGGATACAATAATGTCATACAGATTTCTCTAGACATTTTAGACGAAGATAAACTTATTGACCTGATCGAATGCAAGAAAGGGTATCTTAAAAGTATTAAAGATGGAATTGACATTCTACAAAAGTACGGATTCAAGATTCAAATAGATACCATTTTAACCAAACATAATTCAAATAAAAGTGATATAACAGAATTATACAACTACATCAAACAAATTAAAAACCTTGTTTATTGGGAAGTCAGAGTGCCCGAATTATCAATCTATACTCCACAAACATTTTCAGAAATACAAGCCACTAAAAAAGATTTAACTGAAATTTGCTCCTTCATTAAATCGGAGCTAATACCTGATAAAGGATGTACTATCTATGTAAGCGATGAAGCCATAGAAGAAATTTATAAAAAAGGAAAGCCTAACGACCAATGCTTTAAAGGAGGGTCATGCGGAATTCTAGAAAATCGATTATTCGTATTGCCCGACGGAAAAGTTACACTTTGCGAACAACTATATTGGCATCCTCAATTCATTTTAGGAGACTTAAAAGAACAGACATTAGCAGAAATTTGGCAATCGCCGAGAGCTAAAGCCTTATTTGAAATGGGACAAACTCAGTTTCGGGAAAATAGTGCCTGCACGAAATGTCACATTTTTGAGTTTTGTAGAAAGAACCACAGACGATGCCTAGTAAAAGTTATAAAAGCGTATGGAGAAAAGAATTGGGATTATCCTGACCCTCGCTGCCAATATGCCCCGAGTATTCAAACAAATCTAATTTATAAATAAACAATGAGGTACCTATACATTTTACTGGCACTGGTGTATATCACACAAAGCCACGCACAAACAAGTAATATTGTCGGACAGGTAATAAACAAAGACAGTGTTGCCATAGAAGGTGTTGCCATCATTCTGCAAAAGCAGGACTCAACCTTTATAGCCGGAACCATAACGGACAAGGAAGGGCGGTTCACTCTTCCGATGACGGAAAAGCCCTATCGGTTGATGTTCCAACATCTGGCATACGAAGCTATGTGCTTGAACTCATCTAAAGAACAAATAGGAAATATAATTTTAAAGGAATCAGACAGTAAACTGGACGAAGTAATCGTAAAGGCAGAACGGCCGGTTATTCGAATGATTAACAATAGATTAACCTACGATTTGCAGTCAGTAAAACAAAATAAAATAATCGCTAATGCTCACGAACTACTGAAAGAACTGCCCAGTATCAGCAGCACAGATGGAAACAGCCTCAACTTAGCAGGAGCGAACGGCACTACCATATTAATATCCGGCAAAGTCTCCAGCCTGAGTACCGAACAACTCATTGAATATTTAAAAACATTGCCGGCCGAAAAAGTGGAGAAAGTGGAAGTTATCTACAATGCTCCTCCACAACTACACATTAAAGGTGCCGTTATCAATGTGGTACTGAAAAAAGAAAACAGATACACCATGAATGGACAGGTACAGGCTACATGGATCAACCAGCATGAAAATTCTTTCAGCGGTGTGGGAAGTTTGTTTCTGACTAGCCCCAAATGGTCGTTCGACCTAATGTATTCAATTGCTGACAACAAACAAATAAGTAAAAGCACAACTACAGCAAAACATACATTGGGAAACGACATCTATGACATCGACTCGGAAAATCACACCAAATCAACTAGCAACAAACATAACGTATACACAAACATAGCGTATAACTTAGATGATACCCAATCACTGGAACTGTCATACAACGGACTATATGCCCCCCGGAACAAATCAGATGCATATAGCGTGAACAACCTGTTTTCGGATGCAAACTCCCTAAACAAAGGAAAAGACTACTTGCACAATGCCAGCCTGTACTACAAACACAAATGGGGGAACATTTCTGTAGAATACACTAACTATACAGACGACAACACGCAAAACATGAAGTATATAAAAGACCACCACTCCATAGATGCATTCACCTATCAGCGAAAACAGAATATAGACCGCGTGAAAGCGTATGCCGACATGAGCCATAACTTGAAAAACAATTGGATTTTAAACTATGGAGCCAGCTATAACTATGTAAAGAACAACAACAAACAAAGTAATGTAGATAAACAGCACGACAATGAAGGCAGCTATACAAGCGCCTTCGCTACAGAAGAACATACAGGAAATATTTATGCCGGTACCCAAAAATCTTTCTATGAAGGAAAACTGTCGATAGATTGTTCACTCATCGGTGAATTATACAAAATAAACAGTTACAGAAAAAATGCCTTGTTGCCTAATATAACAGTTACTTTTATCCCGGCAAACGATCACATCTTCCAGTTGGCATACAATTCCATCAGGAGCTATCCCAGTTACTGGCAAAGGCAGAATTACACTTCCTATAATGATGAATATAGCGTCTCTATGGGCAACCCTCTACTAAAACCGGCACGAACCGGCAATGCCAATTTGACCTATGTATTGAAGAATAAATACACTTTTCAAGTCTCCTACTATAAGGTGGAAGATTTCTTCATAGACCAAAGCTATCAATCGCCGGAAAAGCTGCAATTACTGCATAAAACTTTCAATATAGACTATACGTCGTTGCTGAACCTTACAGCAGTCATACCTATCAGTTTCGGGAATATTGTCAGCTCAAACCTGATTGCAAACGTATACAATGAACGTTATAAAAGCAACGAATGGTTTGAACTTGCATACAACAGAAACAAATGGACCGGTTCTCTGATGGCCTACAACACGATTTTCATATCAAAAAAGCCCAATATAACCATGAATCTTATGGCTTTCTACAGAACCCCCTGCATACAGGGAATCTGGGATTTGGAAGATAACTGGTGCATCAACACCGGCTTGAGATATACTTTTGCTAAAGATAAAGCTATAGTCGGCCTGCAATGCAATGACATCTTTGAATCCTTATATCCCAAAATAAAGGTAAGATTTGACAAACAGTATCAAAATCTGAACCAGAATTTCTATCAACGCAATATCACATTGAGTTTTACCTACAAATTCAACGGATTTAAAGATAGAACTCCCAAAGAAGTGGATACTTCAAGATATGGAGTAAATTAACGTACCATTATGAGCAAATTCCATGTTTACCACCAGCACGATTCCATGCAGTGTGGCATTGCCTGCCTGCAAATGATATGCAAATACCATGGGAAAGAGTATTCACAAGATACTCTTTCCCGCTACTGCTTTGCTACCAACGAAGGCGTGTCGCTGCTGGGCATCAGCGAAGCGGCAACCCGACTGGGACTGCACACCACGTGCGGACGGGTAACAACAGAACAATTACACAAAGCCCCCCTGCCCTGTATCCTGCATTGGAACCAAAATCATTTTGTAGTACTCTACCGGATAAAGAAAGGTAAAATATGCTACATTGCAGATCCCGGCAAAGGACTTGTAACCTATGACAACAGGGAATTTAAAGAACATTGGCTCAGTACCCGGTCTAATGGAGAGGAAAAAGGAATAGCCATGTTTTTACAGCCTACACCTGCCTTTTATAAGCAGCAGGAAGAAACAACAAAAGACAAACGCTCTTTCCGTTTCCTGCTGGGTTACCTCAGACAATACCGACGCTACTTCGGACAAATCATACTGGGGGCATTAGTGGGCTGTCTGCTGCAACTTATCTTTCCATTCCTCACGCAAGCGATTGTAGATGTGGGCATCGTCCATCAAAATCTGAACTTTATCTACCTCATCCTGTTGGGGCAACTGGTGCTGACCATCAGTCGCGCTTCGGTCGACTTTATCCGCCGATGGATTTTGCTGCATATCAGTATGCGAATCAATATTTCGTTGGTTTCCGACTTTTTCATCAAATTGCTTAAACTCCCTATGTCATTCTTCGACACCAAACTGATGGGTGACCTGATGCAACGCATGAACGACCATAACAGGATAGAGAAGTTTCTCACCACCCAAATGCTGAACGTCACGTTCTCACTGCTCAGTTTCGTGGTGTTCGGCTGTGTATTATTCAGTTATAATCTGACCATTTTCTGCATCTTTCTGCTGGCAAGCGTTCTTTATGCTTTATGGATTGCCTTGTTTCTGGGAAAAAGAAAAATTCTGGATTATGAATTATTCGAAAAACAGGCAGAAAACAGCAACAAGACCTACCAATTCATCACTGCCATGCAGGAGATTAAGCTGCAAGACTGCGAGCAACGCCGGCGATGGGAATGGGAAGATGTACAGGCGGATCTGTTCGGCGTGCAAATGAAAAGTTTGAAGCTGCAACAAACACAGGAGGCCGGAAGCATATTCATCAACGAAGTGAAAAATATAGTGATAACCGTGGTTGCCGCTACCGCCGTCATCCACGGACAAATGACACTGGGTATGATGCTGGCAGTACAATACATCATCGGACAACTGAACAGTCCGGTGGAACAATTGATGAGCTTCCTTTATTCATTGCAAGATGTGAAAATCAGTCTGGAACGCATCAATGAAATTCATAAAATGAAGAATGAAGAGAATGAGCACAGGCTATTGAACGAAATACCCGGTATCTCCAATGACCTTTCTTTTGAGCATGTCGGCTTCAAATATGACCCACACAGCCCAAAAATGACCATAGAAGATGTAAGCCTCACCATCCCCGAAACGAAAGTGACTGCCATAGTGGGTGCTTCGGGCAGTGGAAAAACCACCTTGCTGAAACTGTTGCTGGGGTATTATCCTGTAATGAAGGGAGAAATAAAAATAGGAGAAGCCAACCTGAACAGCTTCAACCTGAAATGGTGGCGCAGACAGTGCGGGGTAGTAATGCAAGACGGAGTGATATTCTCCGAATCCATTGCCCGAAACATCGCCGTAGACGACGGAGACATAGATGGAGAAAGACTGCTGCGCGCCGTAGAGATAGCCAATATAAAAGAATTCATCATGAGTCTGCCCATGCGGTTCAGCACCATGATAGGCAGAGACGGAATCGGATTGAGCCAGGGACAGAAACAACGTATACTGATAGCCCGCGCCGTCTATAAAGATCCGTTATATATCTTTCTGGACGAAGCCACCAATGCCTTGGATGCCAAGAAC
>OIMK01000023.1_pt1 | contig 18187 bp, 20 predicted proteins | sample 1584841 | NCBI WGS metagenome assembly OIMK01 (sample SAMN02674597, study PRJEB24791) | human gut metagenome, SKBSTL013 | isolation source: stool | host: Homo sapiens | place: USA | reverse complement strand
AAAAAAGCATAAGTGCTGACACAGCCGCCATACTGATTCCAAACACATCTGTATAAAATATCATCAGAAAATTACTTACGAACATCCAGCTGAAATTACATCCAACATCACCAAACCCATATGCAATCTTACTGATCAGCGGTACTTTTCCATTTTTGTTTTCGCTTCCCATATGTCCCTCCTGTTTTTATCAGGGTTTCTGACAGAACTCTATTCTTTCCTCATTTGGGCCTTTAATCATAAAAAACCTCACACCATTTTCCCAAAATGGCAGTTCTTCGATTCCGTCTGTAATAATTGTGTATTTTTCATTGCAGATTTTCTGATACATACTTTCAATGTCTTCCACATCAAGTGCAACATGTTGGTATGCACCGTCTGACATTGCCGCCTGCCCATTTTCAAAAGTCTCTATACAGTAATTTTTTATCTGTAAAAATGCCACTTTTTCCCCTGCTTTTTCATTATATGTCTGCATAATTTCTTCAAATCCAAGACTCTTATAAAACTCAACTGTTTTCTGTAAATCGTTTGTCGGAAGCCCGACATGGGCAACTCCGACAATTCCATATTTATTTTCCATACGAACTCCTTACTTTTCACTGACGTTGATAATTACTTTCATCGTTGTCTCGCGGTTATCATCAATATACTGGTACGCCTTCAGATAATCTTTAAAAGCAAATGTCTTTGAGATGAGCGGTTTCAAATGAACTTTGCCCTCATTTACCAGTCTGATTCCATCTATGTAATCATCATGGCGGTACATCATCGTGCTCTTAATGTCAAGTTCGTGGTCATTTGCCACTGCAAGATCTACTTCTGCCATTCCTGCAAAAACAGCCACCAGTACGATCGTGCTTCCTTTTCTTGCATATTTAATTGCCTGTCCCATTGTGATATTGTTTCCGGCACAGTCGTAGATCACATCCGCCTTATCCGGTCCAAATGCTTCGATCATTGCCTCACCGAAGTCTTTATTTTTGGTATTCACACACACATCAATTCCACATTCTTTTGCCTTTGCCAGTCTAAGATCACTGATATCTGTGATCATCACTTTCGCTGCCCCCATTCCTTTTGCTGCCTGTGCCACGAGATTTCCAATCGGTCCTGCTCCAAGGACTGCAATATTCATGCCAGCCACATCGCCCATCTGTTTTACACCATGAACTGCCACAGCAAGAGGTTCGATCATAGCTCCTTCTTCATAGGACATATCTTCTGGAATAGGTGTTACTTTAGATGCATCCACTGCAAAATACTCAGATGCTGTTCCTGTCGTCTGAAATCCCATTACTTTTAATTCCTCACAGAGATTATACTTTCCATGACGACATGGATAGCAATGTCCACAATATACCTGAGGCTCTATCGTCACCTTCTGTCCCACATGAAACTCTGTGACATTTTTTCCAAGTTCTGTAATTTCACCTGAAACCTCATGTCCTTGTGTTACCGGATATTTTGTAAACGGATGTTTTCCATGATAAACATGAATATCTGATCCACAAATACCAATATTCATAATCTTTACCAAAACCTGATTTTCCTTTACCTCCGGAACCGGAACCTCTCTGAAAATAATTTCTCCTGGATTTGTCATTACCTGCTGTAACATAATTGTTTCCTCCTTTTTTATATTGTTTTATTTTATGTTTTATAAAATGTTTTATCAAAGTAATTATATTATTACCATGTAAACACAATTTGTCAATATGTTTTTTCATATTTCTATATATTTCATAATTTCAAAATCTATTTTTTGTGTATTTTTCACAATCAACACGAAAAAAACGGAAAGGAAACCGTAGTTACTGTTTTCTTTCCGTTTTTTACTATAATATGATATGAGGATCAAAAAATTTACAATTCACCCATATGTTTTGTAAAAAAGTATTTCGCTGCTCCAACAGCTGACGCTTCTTTCTTATACGAACAATTTTTTAAGTATGAAACATCATGCTCAAAGCCATTATATGCCATCACTTTTTCTCCCAGAGGTATCATATAATCTGATAATACACCTCCCACATCACCTCCTAGTATGATATCCATATCATATGCCATCCGCAGATTTGATATCAAAACAGCAAGATGATCCAGATACTCATTCCATGTCTGCAAAATTTTTTCATCACCACTTTCAATTTTTTCCATAAATGCATCCAGTGACTGCCTGTTATCTTGTGTCAGTACACTTGCAGCACAATATGCATCTGCACATCCTGATTTACCACAATAACACTTTCTTCCACCGGGAACGAGTATCATGTGACCAAACTCCCCTGCTTTCTGGTTCTGCCCTCGAAACAGCTTTCCATCTATGCAGAATGCACCTCCTAAGGTGTGGTTCAAAGACAGATATATCGCATTTGGATACTTTTGTTTTTTTTCTGCAAGCATTGCAGCATTAGCATCGTTTTCAAAATATACCGGAATTTCCAGAGCCTGTTCTAAAAAGCGCAGACTATAATTCTCTATACCTAAAGCATGGGATTTTAAAACGATCCGTTCTTTCTGATCAATAATTCCCGGAATCGCCACTCCAATCCCAAGCAGCGTATCCTTCGCTAATTCGCCTTCAAGAAAAGTTTTGACCTTTTGTGCCACCTCTGTACAATAGGATAATTCTGCCGTAAATTTTAAGCGGATGCGATCTTTTTTTATAATCTCATCTCCAAGATTTACTAATACCATTTCTATATGATTCGCTGTAATCAAAATTCCCATTGCATGACAGTACGACTTATTAATCCCTATACTTTTTGCCTTCCGTCCACCGGTCGAAGCATATTCCCCAGTTTCTTCCAACACCATTTTTTCTAACAAGTCATTCACATTTGCTAATACAGTCGGCATACTCAAGTTTAACTCTTTTGCGATTCCCGCCTTGGATGTAACATGATTGTTTAGCACATAATTAATTATTTTTTTTCTTGTTATATTTTTTTTATCTTTATTTTCCGTTTTCTTACCCTCTTTTATTAAATATATTATAAAAGAATTATATGCTTTTTTATTCTTCTTGTAAAGTAATGTTTTATAATTAATCTCCGACAGAATAAAGGAATATCTGAAAAAGGGATTTGCATTAGATGATGACCGCTTGAAAAGACTTGGTGGCGGCTATCCCTGATACCTTATTCTTTCAACCAGCGTTTCCTTTTTCAGATTACTGCTTAAAACGCAGGAAAGTACAATCTGCAACAGACCGACCAAAAAAATCATAATAAAAATTGGTACGATTGGAACATGATAGATATTCATTCCAAATATTCCATTATGTTTTGCATAGGAAAAAAGTGCATAGCCGAGCGGCAGACCAATGATCAAAGCTACGCATATGGTGCCAACCGTAAAAATCAGTCCCTGTAACTGCAGGCATAAATTTAATTGTTTATTTGTCATACCCACAGCCTGTAATACACCATATTCCTGCTTTTTTGTCGTAATATTCATGATCATGGTGTTTGCCATATTCATAAAACCGATGAGTCCTACAACCGCCATAAACAGATAACAGCCAAGCTTCATCATGCTGCTTGCAAATTCGGCAGATTGTAACTGTGCATGATAGGTATCCATTTTTATATGCGAAGTATTAGAAATCAAAGTATTCAGACTCTGTTCCACAGATGCAACATCTTTTTTATCACAGTCCACCCACAGATAGCCATAGGCTGTTCCTCTCGGATTCATGGAACGATATACACCTTCCGGAATGACAAGATAAGTGTCCGCACTTACAAAAGATCCTGCAATCTTTCCCTGATAGGTATAGGTTCCACTTCCATTCTCAAAGTCAAATGCAATGGATTCACCCGGAGCATATCCATCTTGTTCCATCCACGTTGACCAGCCAAAGAAAATATCACCATTCTTTACCGCCTGATCATAGTCCATAGAGCCAATATCCCCTTCTTGGCGCATAAAATCAAAATCCTTTTTACTCACAATAGCAGCCGGAAATCTTGTTCCGTTCAGATTTACAGAGACAATCTCTCTCGTCATGACATCTGTCACTCCTGGAATGCTTTTGATTTCTTCAATCAGCGAATCATTCAATGGATTATCCGTCAGAATCGTATCCAGATTATTCTCCGGATATCTTTCATCATACTCAGCAGAATAGTCAAGCTGCAGTTCAAATTGTCCATGATTAACGGAAAGACGTGCTTCATGCTCCGTATCAATATTTCCTACATAATTAGAGATAATCACAAACAATGCGCAGGAAAGCCCCAGTGTGAGGATGGTACCAATGGTTCTTTTTGGATTACCCGTTATATTTGCCATTGCCATAGAAAACACGGTGACATTTTTTCTGCCATTTCGTTTTCCTTTTTTGTGTGTTTCTGCATTTTCTAAATACCGTGTTGCTTCGATAGGTGAAATCCGTGAAACAATTTTCATTGGTTTACGCAGTGCCAAAGCAACGGTAAGAAATGATACGAAAATACAGAGAAGCATAACAGGCAGGGAAAACAGAGGCACCTGCTGATTTTGAACTCCCATAGAGCCAGTTCCGGTTGATACAAGGTTTCCCTGTTCTACCAGCCAGTTAAAACCGCATTTTGCAATCAGAAAACCAAGAAGCAATCCAACTGGTATTGAAGAAATTGTCAAAAACATACCCTCTCTGAAGATCAGTTGTTTCATCTGCTTTTTTGTCGCTCCCAGAGCCTTGATTTTTCCATACTCCTGTATCTTGTTGGCAATACCGACCTGAAAAATATTATAAATGACCACAACAGAGAAAAGTACAATTGCAAGAATCAAAACCCCGCATACCGCAATCGTTTCATAACTCGGCTGCAAGACCCATTGCAAATAGAGATCATTGACTATAACGTTTTTTTCTTCGATCCCACAAGCTGCTGCAATCTGCTTTATAACCGAATCAATATTATTCATAGATACATTTGCAGAATCATTTAAAGTAAAATAAATATTATACTGTCTGTCATTCTCTGCGACGTGCTCATCATAAAACTCCTGTGACCCGAAAGCAACATAAGATGCCTCGATGGTATACTCATCCCGATCATATAGGATTCCGCTGACAACAAATTCTTCCGGCTTATATTCTGACTGCATCCCTGCGCGGTAATCCAGTGTAACCGTATCTCCGATCTTTACATCACCATACCCCATTGCACGAAAAAATGCTCTTCCTGCGGCAATTTCCTGCATTTTTTCCGGATACTTTCCTTCCTTCAACTCATATTCTTTATTATAAGGAAGCATTTTTCTTGCAGTCTCATCCATGCAGACAAACCCGCCTTTTTCATTGCCTTTTATGATACCTTCGGTGCACATAGTGCCTGTAGCATCTATTTCCGCACGGCGGTTTACTTCTTTTAACTGCGATCCGTCTGCGGAAACAAACAGACCATAATTGCTTCCATATGATCCTGCCGCCTGACTTTTCTGTAAATGAATTACCCCATTTCCCACAGTACTGATGATAACAAGCAGCATCGTGGTCAGACAGATTGCCATCATGATCAGTATACTTCTTGTCCTGTTCCTTTTGTCATTGCTATATGCAATCCTGCTTATTGTCTTCATCTGAAATCCACCACCTGTCCGTCCTCAATCACCAGAATACGGTCAGCGACCTGTGCAATTTCGTCATCATGGGTAATCATTACAATTGTCTGTCCATATTTTTTTGCTGTCATCTTAAGCAGAGCGATTACCTCATCACTGGTCTTAGAATCAAGATTTCCTGTCGGCTCATCTGCAAATATAATTTCCGGACGATTCACCAGTGCTCTTGCAATTGCTACTCTCTGCTGCTGTCCTCCGGATAACTGATTTGGCAGATTATAAATCCGGTTTTCAATCCCCAGAGTTGCAATAATATCATTTACATACGCTTCATCCACTTTTCTTCCATCCAGCCCCAGTGGCAGTACAATATTTTCCCAGACATTAACAGATGAAACCAGATTAAATGCCTGAAAAACAAATCCGATTTTTCTTCTGCGGAAAACAGCAAGGGCATCTTCCTTCATCCTGTATAAATCTTTCCCTGCTAAAGTAACACTGCCTTTTGTCGGGGTGTCTAGCCCTCCAAGCATATGAAGTAATGTACTTTTACCGGAACCTGACTTTCCAACAATTGCGACAAATTCTCCCTGCTCAATCTGAATGTCCACCTGATTGACCGCTTTGACCTGATTCTCACCTGCGCCATAAAACTTACAAAGCTGCTTGGTTTCTAATATCACACTCATGTGTTGCCTCCTTTTCATCCTACATCCAAATTGTATCAGGACAATCTTTCATTTCACTTTCAAAAAACGAGCAGAAGTCTTACAGAATTGTAAGATTTCTGCTCACTTAAAATTTAACCAACATATGGTAATTGAATCACAAACGTGCTTCCTTTTTTCTTTTTGCCGGAGGTTACCGTGATCGTTCCTCCGTGTTTTTCGATAATTTCTCTCGATAGAAAAAGTCCGATTCCTGTACCACTCTTTTCCATGACCTCCTTGGAACTTCCTCTGTAAAATCGTTGAAAAATTTTGTGATACTCATTCTGCGGAATACCAATTCCCTGATCCTCAATTTCCATTCTTACAAGATCGTTTCTTTTTTGTAACCGGATAAATATTTTTGAACCACACGGACTGTACTTGACCGCATTATCCAGAACGTTGATCACAGCTTCACCAAGCCACCTTTTATCCTGCATAATCGTGCATGTTTCCAGCTCTTTTTCATAGTCAAAAACGAATTCAATTTCTTTCTCATCCGCTTTAGGATAAGTGCGGTTCACAGCAGATATGACAGTATCCATAAGCGGAAGTTTTTTCTTATTAATCTGAATCAGTCCAGTTTCCATCTTGGATATTTCAAGAAGCGACTGCAATAATGTCTCCAGTCCATCCAGAGCACTCCGACAACGGATACGAAACTCCTCCTGTTCTGTGGCACTTAAGTCATTCTGCATCAGCACACTAAAACATGTATCCAAAGCTGCAACCGGTGTCTTTAACTGGTGAGAAATATCAGAAACCATTTCTTTCGTGTTCTCCTTTTCTGCCCTTGCTTCTTCCTTTATCAACTGAATATGATGTCCGATTGCTTCAAGCTGGTCATTCAATTTTTCCAGTTCTGCATGATTTTCCGTTTTCAGTAAATCATCAAATTTATTTTCACGGAATCTGATCAGAATTTCTTCCAACTGGTCTAAAATTTTCTGATGACACGCATCTTCTTTTTTCTTCCAATAAAGTAAAAAAGTCAAAAGAAGCACGCATATCACAGTGCTTACAGCACCGGTCACCATAACCTGATGCCGGAATTGCGAATAAAATGCATTCCCTTTATTCCCCCAGTATCCATATTGCTCCAATAATCGCCTTCCCTGTTCGTTAGTTTCAATATCCTTATCCTTAAGCAATTCCGAAACAGCATCCAGCCCGGAAAATTCTTCCTTTGCAGCAATCTCTGTCATAAGATTCATTTTATATTTATAATCTTCATAAAACACATACGTGGTAAAGCAATTTAATATTGCAAACAATAATATGACAGGTAATACCAAGGAGAGCACTACTGTAATCTTCTTGCGATATCTCTTTGTCACTGCCTTACCTCCTGATTCCATATATACCCAAGACCTCTGATATTCTTTATATAGACCGGTGCAGCCGGATTGTCTTCGATTTTCTCACGGAGTCTTCTGATATTGACAGCGATTGTATTTTCATCCACAAAATCCCCTTCCAGATCAAACACATTTTCCAATATTTGTGTTTTTGAAAGAATCTGTTTCGGATTCTGAAGAAAAAAAGTCAGCATTTTCAACTCCGTTTTTGTCAGACTGATTTCACGACTCTTTATCAGGACTTTCATTTCTCCTGCGATAAATACGATATCTCCCGAAATCATCTTTCCGGCTTCCGTTTTCTCCTGTCTGCGGCGGAAATGTGCTTCTATTTTCAAAAGAAGTACCGAAAGACTAAACGGCTTTGTAATATAATCATCTGCCCCTGCTTCATATCCCATGACCTGATCCATCTCCTGATCTAGTGCTGTAAGACAAATAATGTATGTATTATAATTGCATCTCATCCACCTTACAAATTCCAGTCCATTCCCATCCGGAAGATTCACATCACAAATGGTAACATCCACATTATTATCACTTGCAATTCTTTTCGCTTTTTTCACTGATTCTGCTGAAAAAACCTCATATCCGGATTTTTTCAGTGAAAATGTAATTCCACGATTTAAATTTTCATCATCTTCAACCACGAGTATACCTGGCATAGCATATGCACCTCTCTTTATTAACTATTTTTCCTCTTCGTTAAGACCTGGTTCATTACATATTTGTTCTGCCTCAATATCTTCGGTAGTGACTTTCCCTGTAATATCCCTATAGGCTTCTTTATCTCATCATATGTTGCCTTAGTCTCTGCAGATGTTATATCCACATCATCAAGTTCAATCGTGACATTAATGTAATCATCCGGCTTTTGTTTCAGTTGGGACAAAAGAACAACCGTCTCAAGTGTTGATAACTTCTCCAAGGAAACCATATGTTCATCCGATTTCTCTTTGTCCAAAGAAATTCCCTTGATTTGTGCTACTTCCTTGCCTTCTTTAATAATCGGTACTGGAAACTGAAACTTAATATTCTGAATCCAATTTCCATCTTTCCGTCTTTCTGGGAATATATCAATGCGTTCAATAAATGCCTGCATGAACTGTTTCTTTTCTGCATCCGTACATTCTGAATACACTTCATTAAAAGCACCTAAAAATCCATATATGCTGTCTGCATCAATCTGATTTTTCTTAAGCTCATAAATCTGAGACTTCAGTTCTGTCATTGTTTCTTCCACTTCATCTATTCTATCATATTGAGCATCCAATCGTCTCTGTAAATCTGATATTTTTTTATCGTAATGAGTATCTGTAACATCTAGATTGTCCATCTGCTGTTCAATGCGTGTTTTTATTGTTTCCGCCTGATGAAGACTTGCATTTAACACAGATAACTGTTTTTCCAGATATCTGGTCTTGTTATCTTTTCTCCCTGCTTTGGCAATATTTCCATACATTCCTTTTCCACAGCAAAGACATTTTAATATTCCGGACAAAATATGTGCATGTTCCGGATCATGAATTTTTTCACGCCTATAATTATTTTTTGAACGCTTTTCCTGTGCAAGCTCCCAGTCTTCCTCGGCAATAATTGCTTCATGAATTCCCTCATAAACAGGGAAATCTGATTGCTCCACTACATGCGTTTCATTACGGGTCCCTGTTTTCTTCTCTGTACGCCTGCATCCATATGCTATCTTCCCCATATATACCGGGTTATCAATTATCTTCTTGATAAAGCTGGCCGAGAACCCCGGTATTGTTCCATTCTAACGCAGCTTCTTTGTATATCCATGATTGTTCAGATAATTTGCCACGCCATTGATTCCATCATTGGTATGAATATACCTGTCAAAAATCATTTGAATAATTTCCACTTCATCCTCAGCAATAACAAATTCCCCATTTTCCAGCCTATATCCATACGGTGCAAATCCGCCATTCCACTTACCTTCTCTCGCCTTCTGCTCACGCCCAGCCATTGTCTGCACTCTGATATTTTCCCGCTCCATCTCTGCTACGGCCGCAATGATAGATATAAGCAGTTTATCGGCTTCTTTTGAACTGTCGATTCCATCTTCCACACAGATTAGGTTCACACCATAATCCTGCATAAGCTGTAAAGAGCTGAGTACATCCGCCGCATTTCTACCAAGTCGGGATAATTTAAATACAAGGACGAAATCAACTCCGTCCTTGCCATCTTCACTATCATTCAGCATCCGCATAAATTCCTGACGACGCTTTATATTCTTACCGGAATGCCCTTCATCGGAATATTCTCCTACAATCTCCATATCCTGAAATTCTGCATATTTTTTTAGTTTGTCCTTCTGTGCATCAAGACTATAGCCATCAACCTAAATAGCCGTAGACACACGAGTATATATGTAACATCTTGTTTTCTTCTTCAATAATTTCACACTCCTGTATTATTCATTTGTCAACTTTCCAGATTGCTCTGCAAGCTTTTTCTCTTCTCTCTTCACTCTACGTTCCAGTTTCTTAATGTCTTCCAATGCTGGTAAATCTTCCGGTTTAATTCCTCTTTGTCCAAGCATGTCTCTAACAGAAGTATTATTTTCCACATGTTCAACAGTGATTGCAGATTCTCCTTGCAAGTCCTTTTCTTCAACATTATAATTCGTCATTTCAGTTGCAAGATTTTTTGCGGCAATGGTAAGTGTCGGTAGGAAATCCGCAAGTGGTCTTTTATCCTGTACGCCCAAACGTTCTTTCATCTGTTTCGTGGTAAATCCACCAAATAAAGCCTGATCTCCTTTAGACCGAATACGACCAAATCCTGCATCATCTACTCCACGTTCATATATATTTTGAGACAATCTTTTTTCCGATTCCCTTAATTTTCCTCTTGCCTCTGTCCTTTCGATATAAGAAATCCTTTCTTCAATCAATTCCTGTTTTCTAGTCTGAACCGCAAAATAGCATTGTGCAAAAGCAATCTGCTCCTTTCGTGGATCTCCATTTTCAGCAATAAGATAACATGCATAACGAGTAAGCATATAATCTTCAACTTCACGAAGTGCACCGTTTCCAACTTCAATTGTATTGTTAAATCTTGAAAAATGATCTTCTGCTACGTTTCCATTATTCTCACATGAAATCATTGCTTTATTTATTGCATTATCAAAATTTCTCCATTGAACATAATCCAATAATTTCATTAGTTCTCTTGCATACCAATACTCAATACCATCCGCTTCATGTCGGATATCATCAAATTTTCTTCTGTACAATTCTATTATTCTCTTTTCCATTCAAATTTTCTCCTCTTATGAACATATTGCTGACGCCAGCAATATGTTTTTTACTATTAATTTCTTCAATTACTCTAACACATTCTCCTTTGTGTTCCTCATCTTGTCATAATACGCTTTATACCTGTAAATTGTTCTCTCACTGACATTATTACGCTTTGCAATCTCTATCATAGTCATTCCACTTTCATAACCTGCAACAAAATCATTATAGATTGCCATCCACTTGGCATTATGTTTCTGTCGTCCGCTCATCTTTCTGTTTTTATAATATTCCAGTTCTTCACGAAGTTTCTCGTTTTCACTTTTCAATTCTGCTATTCTCTTAAGCGCGGCTTCCAGTGTTTCAATCTTTTCCATTTTCATTTCCTCCGTTTATGTCATTATCATTTTGACTTTATTATAAATTGGATTCATGGGTAAGTCAATCTGATATTGTCATGCAGTACTTTTTTCCAGTCCAAACTTCCACTTCTTCATATTTTCTACATATCTTCCATATCGCTTTACAGCAAGTTCTTTCCAAAAGCATCCCACGTGAATATTTCTTAACCATTCTTCTACAGCCCACTTCTTTTTAACAGTAGACCATATTTTTAATCATGTTAGTGATAACATCGCTACATCGTTCAAATGCTGCATTTTCTTTTGCGTCTTCATAATACATTTTTCTCATTTCTTATTTCTCCATTTCTTTAACTGAATTTCCGGTGTCCATTTGAGAGTTTCCGGCTGTAAAATATCATGGACATAGATTTTATTCGGTTTACCCAATCCCTGGTGTCTGCGATAAATCAAACTATGCTGTTCCAATTCTATCAACATTTTATTGACCTTCTTATTCCCCCAGGTTCATCAGATTCATAATTTCTTCAATTGTAAAGATGATATAGGTAATTCCATATTCATCACGCCATGCATCCCTATTGGAGTTTGACAGGCACTTGCGATCCAGAAGTATTCCATATAATACTTTTGCCGCATTTGTCATGTCACTAAACTGCTCTTCCTTAAAAATCTTTTAGGTATCCTGTAAAATTTATAATCAAAAGTTACATTTTCCATTGTCTTATCCTCTCTTTCATTCCTAATTTTGCTACTTGGCAAGCAGTGCATTTGTACACACAAAATACATTTTTAGCCTGTTTGGACAATTCCCCACTCCCCTAAAACCATGAAAATAATTTTTCACGGAGCTACGCCTATCGGCTTTGTCATACTGATGTGTTTCCAACATTTCATAAATTCTTCACTTCCTTTCCCGATTTATGAAATTATTTTCTATACCGATTCGGTATATCCAAGATGCTGGAAAAATTTTGTTTTTATCAATTTTTCCAACATCCAAGACAAGACAGGAAAAGAATTTCTCTTTATCTCATGGCAATATCATGGTAATCTATCTGTATCTTTAAAAATGAGGAAGATGCTATGCATACAAAACTTACCATACCAGAAAGACTGAAAGATTTAAGAGTCTCAGAAAAAAGAATGTCGTTGCAAGAGTTATCCGATGCTACCGGTATCCCTAGCTCCACGCTTGGCAATTATGAAAAAGATGAAAATATAGATATGTCACTTGGTAATCTTATAACGCTTGCAAATTTTTACAACGTAAGCACAGATTACCTTCTTTGCCGGACAGAATTGCGGAAACATAAAAATCAGTCAGTATCTGATCTGCACCTGAATGACGATGCAGTCCAAATATTGACTGACGAAAAATATAATCCAAGATTATTATCTGAATTGCTCACACATGAAAATTTTTGGAAATTCATGACTGACCTGGAAATCTATATTGATGGCTTTAACGATAAGGGAATTCAGATAGCGAATGCTTTTCTTGATGTGATGAGATGTAAATTAACAGAGCTTGGTGCCGATTCCACTGATGCATTTGCAACTGTATTTGATAATTCTCACATTGAAGCAGAACAATATTACATGAATATTCTGTCAGACGACTTAAGTATATAAATTCCTTGCTCTGTAAATGCGTATGGTAAATATCTACGTCCGCCTTCCTGCCCAGCAAAAAAATCCTTTTTCCGTGAGGTCACAATTTGTGACCTCACGGAATCAATTTCACTATTAGATAGCCGAAACATAAAATCTTCTGGAAATCTTTCTATATTTCTTTTTACTTGTTGATTTAACTTTTTTTACTTCATAGCCATAAATTTCTGCCAAATCTTTATCCAGCATTACCTGCTGTCCACGAATTATATACACTTTACTACGAATATCATCTGTAGTAATCAATTCTTTTGTTTCTTCCATTCTTCCTCCAAACAAATCGGTTACAATTTCTATAAGCTTCTTATGTCGTTCCTTTATCGTGAAGTCACAATTTGTGATTTCACAGGTTAGTCCTCCACTATACGCTCCATCTGCTCCAGCTTCTGCAATGCTTTCATATACGCCATCAATCTTTTATACTGCTCATCTCCAAGGCTGTGAATCTGTTTCAAAATTCTAATATCCGCTTTAGTAACTTCATAATCCATATCTGCATCTTTATATTCCGGATCAATTCCTTTTCCCGTTAAAAGTTGATCAGGAGTAATTTCTAATGCATCACATATTGAAAGCAAACAATCCGCTTTTGGATTTGTCTTTTTCTTTTTCCAGTCACTGATGTTACTCGTTGCAATTCCAGTTCTTCTTGAGAGTTCCAACTGCGTTATATTCTTCTGCTCCATCACATAAAAAATTCTTTCAACAGATATTTTTGTATTTCTTCTCTCCGATAAAATTTGCCAGATCACTCCGGGCATCTCTTTCTTTTAAAACTACTTTATTCTTAACCATAAATTTAAGGCGGGCAACTTGCCCGCCTTAAATCTTTAAATTATGCTTTGATTTTTCCAGAAAATATTTTACTTACTTTGTTTTTCATGAGTATGAATACAATTTTTACCTATTTCCGTATCTGCGAAAACTTTTATAAATAAAAGGCAGTAAGGCTATTGCCATCACTGTATACATTACCATTACAAGCGGAATTTGTCGAAATACACAATTCCCAATCTGATAAATAAGTGGGACTTTTACACTTGCCTGTACATTTGTCAAAATTGTTGGTATCAAATTGAAAAGCGTTGTATACCCAGAAAGTGCCCGTCCTATAAATGGCAATAAGCAATATAAAAAGAATGGAATGCAAACAGCGACACTAATTGTATGCATTTTAGCCGCTACTAACATAGACACTGAAGCCGCCAGCATACTGGCTATAAATCCACATACAACTGTCAACAAATAGTATTGTCCATATGACATAATGTAAATACTATATGCCTGATACATTTGATAAGGTGTATCCATACCACTGGTTCCCATAATTCCAAAACAAATCACACTAAGTAATATAATTCCCATACAATAAATCATAACTGTCGTAGCTATTCCTGCCAGTATTTTTGTTTTAACAGCTTTTGTACGTCCATACTTTGTAGAGAAAAATACTGCATCTGCTTTTGTCTGAAAATCATCTGCAAATATTCCAGCACAAATAAAACCAACTATGATTGCCAGAATAATAGAATACGTTTCTACATACATAATCATAGTATCCCACGAACTATAAGATTCGTATTCTACTGGTAATTTTATTTCATTATATTTCTTTTCCAAGTATTTTTTCTGAACAGAAGTCTTTCCATATTCTTCTGCCATCTTTTCCATATTTTTATGATAAGTGTCATAGAACTCTTGCACATTTTCTTCTGTAATTTGATTCAGAACACTTTCATCATATTCTGCATCCGGTGTTAATACCGATATTATAAAACCCCTAATATCATCTATCGGTTGTAATGTCGTTCCGTAAATCGCATTTTCTTCTGAGGATTGTGTCATCGCATTTTTATTTTGTTCTATAACTTTTCCAAGTTCATCTTCTGTCAATGTACCTTTCCATGCTCGTCTGTTATCTGTAAGTTTTCTTGTTGCCATAATTCCAGTACTAGCATTTCCATTCTCATCCACATAGCGATTACTTGTAACTGCAAATCCGCTAAAAATGACAGCAAGTATCAATGCCAATCCGATTGCAAATACATTAATTTTCTTTGAAAAAATTCGTTTTAATTCTAATTTAAGCATCTTGTTTTTCCTCCGATTTTTCTCCAAAATAAAATAGAAATGCATCTTCCAGATTTTTTTCTACAGCCACAGCATCTTCTGTTGGCTTTTCTATTGAAATAATTCTAAGCTCTGCTCCGGTTTTTGTTGTTTTTATATTTCCAACCAAATATTCATTCATATATTTGTCTATCATATTTCTCGAAACATTACATTGCCATACCTTTTCTTTCATAGAAGATACTAAATCTTCCGCAGTACCTGCATAAAAAAGTTCTCCATCTTTCATTAACATAATGTTATTCGCAATGTACTCAATATCCGATACAATATGTGTAGACAAGAGCACCAAACGTTCTTCCGACAATTCACTAATTAAATTACGAAAACGTATTCTTTCATTCGGGTCTAATCCAGCGGTAGGTTCGTCCAGGACAAGAATTTGCGGATCGTTTAACATCGCCTGTGCTATTCCTACACGTCTAACCATTCCTCCAGACAAATTCTTCATTTTTCTTTTACTGAATTTTTCCATTCCTACTTGATTTAATAATTGCTTCACTTTATTTCTGGCAAACGGCATTTTTAACCCTTTTATAGAAGAAATGTACATCATGTAATCATATACGGTCAAATCTGGATAATATCCAAAATCCTGTGGTAAATATCCCAGAACTTCTCGGTATTCACCTCCTAGTTTCCATATATCTTTACCATTCCATAATATTTGTCCTTCTGATGGTTGAACAATCGTACAAAGCATACGCATTAATGTGGTCTTTCCTGCTCCATTTACTCCAAGCAGTCCATAAATTCCTTTTTCCATAGCACAATTCACTTTATTAACAGCATTTACTTTTCCGTATTGTTTTGTTACATTTTTAAATTCTAATTTCATACGTGTAATCCTCCAAAATTTTTTCATCAAATACCAATGACTTCTGAACACAAAAAATAAAATATACAAAAGTCAATATCAGCATAGCCACCCATACCGGAGTTACAATTTTCTGATAAATAACATCATTTGCAACAATCATCATCCATAAACCAACCCATACCAGACAAGAAAGCACTGCTATATATTCTGATTTTTCCCATCTGCTGTACAATACACGAAAACATATACAACATGAAACATTTACTGGAAGCAAAAAATTAACCACCAAATCACTTAACGAGAGTATTGTTGTTTGATATGTAATTGCCAAAAACACCATAACGATCACCAGATCCACTACTCCAAACATTAACATTCTTGCTGTACAAATCTGACGCAGTGTGTAATAAGACGCCTGCTCAATTTCAATCGCACCATTTCTTCTGTTTTTCCAAATTTCCGGGACAATCAGAACCACAAATATTGTGGCAGATATTCCCATAATCCTCATCATATCTTTTATGTCTGACGTATAATTACTCAACCATATCCATAGACACATAAGAATACAACCTTGTAAAATCCACCATCTTTTTTTTATGAATTTTGTCTGCTCATACAAAAATTCAAAATAAGATGTTCTATGCGATTGTTTCGATAAAATTGACTCTGACAAAATATTCTGACATGCTTTTACTGTTCTGTTTTCTGCTTCAATCCTTACATATTTTTTTTCAATCTCCTCTTTATATTCCTTTATTTGTTGCTTATATTTCATCATAGTTTTTCACCTCCAACTCTTTCATTAAAAGTTCTTTTGCTCTTCCAATTCGATATTTTACAAGCGAAAGTTTTATGTGAAGTAATTCTGCAATTTCTCTTTGTTTCAATTCTTGAAAAAAATATAAAACTGCCGTTTCTCTAATTTCTTCCGGTAACTTTCTCACTGCCTGTTCAATAGTTAATCGGACTCCTAGCTCTTCTACATGATTTTTACTACAGTTCTCTGATTTTAGCAGTTCCTCTGATGGAATATCTTTTTTCTTTTTGTAATAATTTTTAACGGTATTTCCGGCAATTGTATAAAGATAATTCTTAACTTTTCCATATTCTTTATATCTATATAAATTGGAAAAGAAACGTGTAAACACTTCTTGTGTCAAATCCTCTGCCTCATAGGGATCATTGATATGTAGCAAACAATATTGATATATACTTGGGTAATATTTTTTGACCAGTTTTTCACACGCATCTTCATCTCCTGCTCTTGCTAGATGTACTAACAAAGAATCCATTTTATACTTCATTCACTTATTCTCCCCTTCGTTTTCTACATAATATAACAATCCTACCGTAGAAAAAGTTAGTATTTTAATTAATTTTTTATTCAATTTTAGCTCAATTTTCCCTCAATACCTTTTCTCTTTGTTTTTTGTATAAAATACGGCGAAATCAGCCTGCTCGGACTAAGAAAAAGTCACATGATATGGAATTATAACCGTCTTTGAATAGATAATATGTTCTTACAAATCTCTTGTTCAAAAATGAGTTTTTATCGGGTAGGAGGTAAATAATTATTTTATTTACCGTCCTCCCACACCACCGTACGTACGGTTCCGTATACGGCGGTTCTTTAGTTTTCACAGATTATTAGATAATAGTCGAGCATGGATGTATATCCCAGCTTGGCTATTATTTTCTTTGAAAAGATTTGGTTCAAGACTTTCGCCATTCTCCAATAACCTTTTCTACTATTGGCTAGTTCCTTGGCTTTCCAATCCTCTAAACCTAGTGCTTTCAGCATTCGGTATTTCGTTTTGATTTTCTTCCATTGTTTCCAATAGACCGCTCGGATTCTCCGCCTTGCCCATTCATCCGTTTTTCGGAGGAACTCTTTCATATCTGCGAGCCTGAAATATTCCACCCATCCCCGCACATACTCTTGATACCTCTTTTCTCGTACTTCATTGCTAATGCCTTTGTTCCTGTCGGTAAGTTCTCTGATTCTATTCTTCATCTTTACTACCGACTTTGAGTGTACTCTGAATCTACATTTACCTTTATATCTATAAAAGCTATAGCCAAGATATTTGACTTTGCTGATGTGAGACACCTCAGTTTTCTTCCTGTTTACTTTCAGAAATAGTTTTCCTTCAATGAACGGGATGATGTTTTTCAAGGTTCTTTCCGCACTTTTCCTGCTCTTACAGAAAATCATACAATCATCTGCATATCGGACAAATCTATGTCCTCTGCTCTCCAGTTCCTTGTCCAATTCATTCAGCATTACATTACTAAGCAATGGACTAAG
>OIMK01000006.1_pt1 | contig 26786 bp, 21 predicted proteins | sample 1584841 | NCBI WGS metagenome assembly OIMK01 (sample SAMN02674597, study PRJEB24791) | human gut metagenome, SKBSTL013 | isolation source: stool | host: Homo sapiens | place: USA | reverse complement strand
TGCTCTTCCGATCTGTAGCACGATTGCTCTTTGCGTTTCCATCCGCATCCAGCGTGATGTGCACAAAATGTTCCGGCTTATCATAATCCTTTATCTCGCCGTCATCGGTAAGAAACTCTGACATTGGCTGGAGCAATTGGGGCTTCAGCCTTATTTTCAATCCAATAGCTGCGGTTGTGCAGCTATTTCAATACAAGATCCTCGAAACGTGATGTTCCTGTTTGCCCAGATACAGTTCCACGACCATTCTGCCGCTTTCGCTGTTGCAGAGCTCTTCCTTGCAGTAGCCGCAGAGCTTTCCTTCCGCTTCCGATACATAGCGGTGCAGCGGTTCCTGCAGTTCCTTCGGGATGCTGCTCCATGGAATGACATAGCTCATGCCAGTATCCCCCACATCCACGGTACAGGCCCGCTCACTGTCCTCATCGGACAAAATCAGACTGACCAAAAACACGTCTGCGAACGGTGCGCCCTGATACTCTACCTTTTGCCGCCTGCGCTCTGTCCGAAGCTCGTCCAGTGCCCGATTCAGGACGTTCTCCGGCAATGCCGCCTTGTAGAGCAGAAGGTGCAATTTCTGCTCCACTGCCTCGCTGTCATTCTGACCGTTGGCCGAGAGTTCTACATCTGCATGGATGGCGCAAATTTGTTTCTGCATCGCAGTGCGCAGAGTTTCCAGTTTCTGCTGCCGTTTTGCTTCCAATTGCTGTGCGGACTTTTGATGTACTTCTTTGGCTTCTGACTGTTGCGCAGCATGCTCCTGCTTGGGCTCTAGCTTAGGCTTTGACCATTCGCTGTGCTTTTCTGCGTCAGCCTCCGAAACGTTTTGCCCTAGTACAGTCGGCACCGACACGCTTTTGGCACCGCTTTGTGCTGCCGAGCTTTCTGTGCCGCAGAAGGACGCTCCGTTCTCTTTGGTTTTACCGACCGCGTTGCACCTGTGCTCGTGCTTTTTGCCTCCGGCCTTGGTGTTTTCACCGCAGGAACAGCATTTTTAACATTTTCCGGTCGAACCCGTGTCTGCGTCTGCCAGAAATCGCTGTCTGTGCGCTGATAATAGGACTTTTCCGCTCGTTTCCGGCTGCTGCGCACACCATCACAGATCCACGAAAAAATCAGGTAGCGCTCCAGTGTGTTCCAAAAGCTGCTGCGCCGATGGCAGGGTTTATGCCGTCCACGGGACGCATACACAATCACTGACAAGCATCCGAAGAACAGAAATCCTGCCGCAAAACCGATCCCTGTAAACAGCTTTTTGAAAAAGCCCATCTCTCACACCTCTTCCGGTTACAGCCTTGCCTGATACACCCGCTCCGTCCGGGCATCGAAGCAGCAGAAAATCACCTGCATTGCGTAATCCGCATGTGCTTCCAGCCACTGCGCCACTGTTTTGACCGCAATCTCCGTGGCATCTTCCAGCGGGTAGCCATACACGCCGGTCGAAATTGCCGGGAACGCAATGCCGTGGATATCATGCTCTTTGGCGAGGTTCAGCGAGTTGAGGTAACAATCCGCCAGCTGCACTGCATCCTCTGCTGTGCCGGAATAAATCGGCCCCACTGTATGAATGATATACTTTGCTTTCAACCGGTAGCCCTTAGTGATTTTTGCTTCTCCGGTGCGGCAGCCGTGCAGCGTGCGGCACTCAGCCAGCAGTTCCGGCCCTGCTGCTCGGTGGATAGCACCGTCCACACCGCCGCCACCCAGCAGACTGCGATTGGCCGCATTTACGATGCAGTCACAGTCCAGTTTAGTAATGTCACCCTGCACCACTTGAATCTGATTTTTGGCTTTTTCAGAAATCATTGTAAACACCTCACTTTTTGAGCAGCTCCAGCGCCTTGTCCATGGGCACACAATCGGCATAGCGGTCCGGCCAGAGGAATTCATTGTAATAGTGGTAGCTCTGCTCCCCTGTCATGTACTCGTTGTCCTGCGTGGAATTTGCATAGGCAGGAACGATCATATGCAGGCCATGCTCAAAGCCTGCCTCCACCGTTGCATTGATGCAGAAGTCGGTCATGATGCCGCAGACCATCACATCTTTTTCGCCCTTTTCCGTCAGATATTCCAGCAGACCGCTTTCTTTTTTGAACGCACTGCATACGGTTTTGACGAACTGTTTTTCAGTCAGCAGCGGCGCAAACCCGGAATAGACCTCGAATTCATCGTCCCCGATGGAGAAACCGGTGCCGGGCCCATCGTCATGCTGGACATAGACGACCTCGATTCCCTGTTCGCGGGCAGTCCGGATTAGTTTCCTGATGTTGCTGACAAACTTTTCAAACGCATACAGGCATTCATCCACGATACCTTTCTGTGTATCCACAACCAGTAAAACCATGTGTAAGCCCTCCTGTGTATCTTTGGTTTCATCCTACCATAGACCGTTGCTTTCTACAAGCGGATTCAAAAAATCCCCACAGGGAAAACCTGTGTTTCACCTGCAGGGATTGATTCAGCCACCCAAGACGATCAGGATCAGCACCACGACCACTGCAATAGCGATCAGGCAGCCGCACCCGCTGCCGTCCCCGCCGCCACCGCCATTGTTGTTGTGGTTTCCGCCACCACCGCCGCCGGACGAGCCGCCGAAGTTGCGGTTGAACGCCGTCATGTACTGGGCATAGCCCGTATCGCCTTTGCCGAAGTAACCATAATCACCGTTTGACATTGTTTTGTCCTCCTCAGAAGTTTCTTTTTGTTTCTTCTAAGGTCATTTTAGCAGAAGTAATGTCCCATAAAGTTCTCTTTTGCAAAATTTTCTTCAGGTTTCTTGCAAACTATTGCGTAAATCAGTGTAGGCTTGCCATCCTGCAACATTTCGACCGCAAGAACACAACAGAACACAGAATTCTTCTCACATACTTTCCTTCGAATCAATTTAGCACTCACAGAAGGCAGCATGCCGTGATCGTCTGATACCATTGCTGCTCCCGTACTGCCAATGCTTTTTTCATAGAGGCTTCCTTGCTGTGTTTTTGTATTTTTCAGACTGCTCTCAAAAATACATGTTTCTCTATGGAACTATTTTAGCACTTTGATAGATTCAGGAAAAGTACAGTGTTTCGTTGGGTGCTTACAGACATCCGACGTAAAAATCGGATGTCTCTTATTTTTGTGCGCATGTGCCCTCACTGTGCAAGTTTTTTGGCCATGGAAAGCATTTTTGAGAACTCTGCTTTCAGTAAGTCCGGATCGGTGTCTGCCCCCCAACTGATTCTGACAGAGTTTTCAATTTGTTCAACAGGCACTCCCATTGCGAGAAGGACATAGCTCGGTGAATAACTTTTTGAGGTGCAAGCCGAACCATTTGAAATACCACAATACTGCTTCGTTAAAATCATCAAAGCCTCAGATGAAACACCGTGCAAGCAAACATTAAGCGTGTTATTCATGCAATAGTTCTGATCTCCATTGATGGTAAAATCCAAGCCAGATTCGCCTAGCATTTGAAGGACCAGATCTTTCACAAATTTTAACTTTTCCGCTCTATGTATATATTCTAGTTCTGCAATCTCGCATGCCTTGCCGCATCCAGCAACCAAAGCGACCGGAACGGTCCCCGGACGGATTCCATGTTCCTGTGGACCACCATACATAATTGCTTTCACCGGCGGAAGTTTATAATTTTTCTTTCTGAGAACAAGGACTCCTATTCCTTGAGGGCCACCCAACTTATGTGCGCTAAATGAAAGCATATCATATTTCATCTTTTTTATTTCTTCCACAAGCTTACCACAACTTTGGGTGGCATCCACATGGAACAAGACTTTTCTCTTTTCTAGTTCATTTCCAAGTTGCTCTACTGGTTGTATGATACCGGTTTCATTGTTTACATGCATCAAACTTACGGCCAAAGTATGCTCGGTAACTTCATTTAATATTTTTTGAACTGGCACCCTTCCAGTAGCGTCCGGCTTTACAAAAGCCGCTTTAAAGCCTTCTTTTTGTAACTCACTTACAGTTTCAAGAATAGCTTTATGTTCGATCGCCGATGTTACTATTTTTTTCTTCTTTGCTGTCTCTGCATATGCCCTCAGGCCCTGCAACGCAATATTGTTGCTTTCTGTTGCGCCGCTCGTGAAAAAAACCTCTGCGGGGGTAACCCCCAGAAGTGATGCAACCTGTTTTCGCGCCGTTTCTACAATATTTCGAGCATCTTCTCCAAATCCATGCGTCCGACTATCTGCGTTGCCGAAATGGTTTCGATACACATCAATCATGACATCCAGCACCTGTGGGTCAACTGGTGCAGATGCATTATAATCCAAATACACACTCATCACTACTTAATCGCCAACCTTATCAAATCGTCCGTGCTTTTTATGAATCCCGTCCCGCAAAGATGTGCGATTCCTCGCTCAAGATTCAATCTGAAATACTTAGAAACGGTCTCGTCATCCGTCGGCAAATGCATTTGAAGACACCATGCCTTGATCAGTGCCTCGTAGATCTCATAATACTCGCCACCAAATGTATACCAGCTCATTTCCAGATTGCTGTCCGCTACTATAGGAAGGTCTGTCGGAAGCGTTTTTTCTGAGAGTGAATAAGCAAGCGCCCACCGACAGAGTATATTCCAATTCTTGATTCCAGTTTTAGCTTTCAACCTAGAAAGTTGCTCTTTTGATTGTTGCGACAATCGCACCTGTTTTATAATCATCTTTCTTGAAAATACCCTCTTGAAATCGTTGTGCTCTTCGTTTCTTCGCTATAATTTAATGTAAATTCATCGCCAATATATTCTTGCATCATATCATAATAATGACGATCAATCTCAGAATCCGTAGAAAGGATAATCGTTTGTTCACTTGCCTGTGGAAAATAAGTAGTTACAAGAGCCGCTCTATGGGTTGAATCCAACCTCGAAAGCGGTGTGTCGATAATGACGGGCAGTTTCTTCTTCGAGCAGATTGCTAGCGCCCAAAGAATCGAGATAACCATCAGCTGTTTTTCCCCGGCAGACAGCGAACCCTGATCCACAATCATGCCGTCTTCGCCAAAATAGTGCACATCTAATGTCTCCGGATCCATTTCAATGCGCTCGATCAAATTCTTCTTACTTGCCAGCTTTTTGTAGCAAGCTGTAATCGTTTCGCTGAGTGCCCTTGCTTTTCGGCTTTGAAGGGCGACCGAATACTCATTTAAAATTCTCAAGGCAAGATTCGAATATTTCATCATTCGCTCTGAATCATCCAGAAATTCTGCATTTTTCAAATATATATCCACTGCATCTCTCAGTTCAGCGTTTTTTTCTGTCAGTTTGCCGTTTATCTCGCTAGATTTTTGCTGCACATCCTTGATATGCACCTCAATCCGAACCACTTCCACTTCGATCTCCTTCATCTGGTTTCGGATCTTTTCAAGCGTTGATTCGTCAATATCCAGTGAAAGATAACTTTCAACATTATTTAGTTGCTTCCTAAGTTCTCTCTTTTTCAGGAGTACTTCATTGGCCGCTTTCTTACTATCCTCCAAAAGCTTTTCCAGCAGTGTATTCAACTGAAAGAGAGCATGGTCAGACACCTGATAAACTGGGTCATTCACATTCATGCCGCTGTGCTCTTTTATATACTCAACAAAGGACTTGCTTTCCTGTGCATGTTCAGGGTGCTTTTCGCAATAACTCTCCAACAGCTCATTAATTTGCTCCAAGGCCTGTTGCATCACGAGGTCATTATGTTCATCCTCAGCCTGGAGCTTGATTTGAAGAATCAAATCGTTTACCAGTACCAACGGCAGTTCATTGGATGCAATCTCCACCAGCTGATTCTGGTTTTGCTCCAATGCAGCATGGAGTTCCGCCTGCTGCTGTAAAAGCTCCTGTCTTCTTTCAGATGCCGCACCTCCTTTTATTTCATAGCGGTGACGGAGTTCCTCCAGCCTTTTTTCGCAGATTTCCTTTTTCTGAGTTAGCGTTTCAAGCTCCGACTCGAACATCTGTGCTTGTTTTTCAAGGGATTCACGCTCTGCCCGGATGTTCTGGATTTCATTCACCGAGTTGTTTCCTTGCAGATCTTTTGTCACACGACGCAAGCATTTCCCAATGTCATTTCTTAAAACGTCCAGAACACCAATTCCTAGCATTGAACGAATCGAATCCTTCAATTGTGCATTCGTCTCGTCAACAGCCATATCTGCAATTTTTTCGCCATCAAAAAAATAAAAACCAGACAAGGCATTCGGCAGAAGATTTTCAACGAACATCGCCCAATTTTTCGTCAGGAAGTCGCTATATAAATCGTTTTCCTTTGCTACAATCGTTTCTGTTACACGCTTTGTATCCGCATTCCACTCTCTGTGGATCGAATATTTTTGCTGCGCCCCTTTGTTTTCATAAAATTCCAGTTCAATAAAGGCTGTTTGGTCAAGGCTGTTGCGATTCATATGGGCTTCCAGATATCTGCTATATGCCTTATATTTGCTCTCCTTGAATGCAACTGAATTAGATCCATACAGCGCCAGCAGAATTGCCTCAAGAAATGTAGTTTTACCTCTTCCGTTCATGCCGCCGATCAGGACAATTGGTTTCTGGTGAACAAAGTCAAAAACATTTCTTCCAGCATATACGCCAAAATTATTTAAAATCAACTTTTTTATAACCATTTAGCCCTGATCCTCACAATCATCAAATTCGGCTGCATCTTCATTCAAATCGTCCAGAAATTTATTATCATAATCGCTTCCAAAATCTTTTTTTCGGCGCATACGAGACGAATAATAGCGCGTTGCGTCTTCCTCATCTTTATAGAAGCTCTTTCTGATTACAGCCTCCAAACGGTCCGTGATTCCTTTTCTATCATTGAGTCCTGATGCCGTGTTTTCAATATCAATCAGGCTATACATCATTTCAAATGTGAGAACTTCATCTTCACAGACTCGATCGCATACATCTTTTAGAACATCCCATTCTTCTTTTCCAAAGTTTTCCGAATAAATCCACTCCGGATCCGAAAAAGGCTTACCAAATACCTCTTTATAAATGCGCGGAACAGCATCATCAAACTCATGCTTTTCCATAACCCAAATTTTCCGGATGGCACGCAGCTCCTCCATACGGATCAATTCAAGATTATGAAATTCTTCCGGCCCCTCTGTATTGATTGTATTCTGAATTTGGAGCAGGTCTCTCAGCCACTCTTCGCGAACCTCTTTTTTATACGGTCCATGGAACAACTTCCCATGGCTTCCCTGAATTTGTCCGTTCATGCGTCGAAAACTTCTGCGTTCACGGTCACCATTTTCATCACCAAATTTATTCCGAAACTCAAGTAACGGCGTCATCCACTCCTTTTCCTCATCATTTGCAATCATCGCCTCCATGGATTTATCTTTTTCCACCATAGTGCAAACCCAACACCCAAATCGGCTCTTGCCACAAGAGGGCAGGCTCTTATCGACCATCAACGGGCATTCGTTATCTGCCGATGCGCCTCGATACATTGTCAACAAATCCACGTTTGAGTATCCCCATGGATTTTTGTATTGCATCAAAAACACCCAGACGTCATCATCTGACCAATTTTCCAGTGGCGAAAAAACCAATTCATTTGCAAGCGTTGGATTCGGGCTAAGCAACTCTCTTACACGCTTCTTCTCCAGGTTCACCATTGTACGATTCCGTCGTGCACTTTCCTGCTTTCGAGTTCCGAGAACAAGGATCACTTCGCCATGTTCTGCAATTTTATTACGAATGAAATTGTTCACTGGCTGAATTTTCAAACGATCCGTGCACCAACGGTACTTTTTTCGCGGAAAAGGATATCCTCGCCCAATAAGGTTAACCCAAAATGTATTGTTGAAATCTGGTGTGAGCTGTTCAGGAACAAAAGGCATGGCCTTTTCTTTCCCAACCACCTTCATCTGCTCCAAAGACTTTTTCACCCACCGTGAGACAATCGGAGATTCCACAAGCGTGTCCGTGTTCATAATATGGATCGGCTTTTTCCGCATTTCGGCAGGAAGTCTTTCTATTGCCATCCACACGAGTTGGACGGTCGCAGTACTGTCTTTTCCACCCGAATATCCAATCATCCATGGAATATCATCAGACAAATACAGATTTTGGATGGTTGTGATAAGACCATCAATATTTTCCTTCGTAATCACGCTCATAACAGCACATCCCAATCGTTAAAATAATATCAATGTATTCATTTGATTATTTACCTAGAATAATAAGTATACCTTTGGGGTAGGCTTCTGTCAATGATTTTCCCTCCGCCTTACCTGAAGGACAACTTGACCCGATATTCAAAATTTCCTTTTCGAATCCAAGCGATGATGTCCTCATTCAGGTCTTTCAATGTTGCCTGTCCATGCGCCATTTTAGAAAGGAAGTCCGTTATGTTCAAATTAAGGCCGAGTCCCTGAATAAGCGCCTCAGCTCCATCCAATGCCTGTCTCAGACGTTCAAACACTTCCTTTTCCATTGTCCAAACCTCGGCATCCTGAATCAGCTTCAAACACTTCATCACCTTTTCCGGGTCGATAGATCGGACAATTTCCAGCGTTCCCCTTGTTTTCCTCGTCAATGCGTCAAAGTGTTTTGCCCACACTTTTTTGGTTTCGTTCTGAACCCCCTTGAACATATCCGTTGCCTGCGAGACAGCTTCCTTCTCTGCGTCTCCATAACATACAGCACTCTCCAGTTTATGAAAGAAGGTTCTCAATCCTGCTACCAACTCGGCTGAGCAGACAAATCCCAGATTTTCCTGAATATAACTCAGGATGTTCATATACTGATCTGCCTGTTGGACAAGTGTCTTATATTTTTGATCCGTTGCTTTCTGTTGTTCGGCGTTTGCTTTTTTCTGCTCTTTGCGCCGTAGCTCTCTCATTGCTTTAATTTGACTGTCCAGTTGCTCCAAAATGCTTTCATTCATCGTCCTCACCTCTTTCCAAGAATTCCTTCCATTTTGAAATCACCACATTTTCCGCATAATAGCGGTCAGTAGCGGATATCGCCGAATCCGTCTCGCCTAATGCTGCCATTCTCTCCGCCACTTTGGTTTGAACAGTCTGTGCTGTACTTTTCACCCTTTTTAGCAGTTCCTGAAACGGAATTAGCCTAGAGATCGGATCTCCAGAAAACGTCAGAAGGATGGTAAGCGCATCGGTTGCTTCCCGTGCATCTTCTACAAGGCGAATTGCCTTTGCAATCTGCTTGGCTGTTTTCTTTATCGCATCAATTTGTTGGGTTATAGCTTGGATGTTAATCCTGGAATTATTAGCTTCCGCATAAAACTGACCAGTTGTTTCCACAAAGTCATTGATGTCATCTTCTTCAATTTCATCGCATCCATAGCACTCATAAATATCTTGAAGAATCAGATATGCTTTTTCCAATTCCTTCTGTGCAACTTTGTCCACACGATCCATGATGTCTTTCGCCTTTGCGTACACATCCCGACGCAGCTTTACCGGATCCTCCAAATTCAATTTTTCTTCTGGAATCTGCAGTTTCTTGTTCTTAAGCCTAGACAATTTTTCGTTAAAAGCAGGCTCATTCAAGACAACGATAGAACCGCCTCCACCCTGCACAATATTAAAGTATTGTCGCACTGTCTCGTGCATTGTTTCGCCATCACGTGCAACAAGCGATGCCAAATCCAACCATTCTCTCGAATGGCTGGTATTTCCCGGTACTTTTTTGCAGGAGCTTTCCAATAATGTCTGCATGGAAAAGCTCCGCAGCGTCTGACCTTGAACCTCACCACACAATATCATCCGATAAATTTCAGTCATCATTGCAGCATCAATGTAGGGCACTTTTTCTTTTGTTTCTGCACGAACAAGATCCACAAATGTTCTGTGGATCTTGTGTGCCCACGATGTTACAAAGTACGCATCGCAATCTGCATCCGGTTCGTAATTCCAGCTACTTTTTCCGTATTGCCTCCATCGAACAAATGCACCGATTACGATTACCGATTCGATATTCGCGGGCATATAATAAAGCCCCATACCTTTTGTCTGATTTTCAAGTGCAATAATCTTTACAGCGGATTTCTTCACCTTATTGACATGATCCATGCTGATGCCTTCCGCCTGCCAGTCAATAGCAGAAAACAAAAAAGCATTCATATCCTCCACCGCTGCACGCAAAACACCACTGATGCCAACATTGGCCGAGATGTCAATTTTCCTTCCGCCGGACCATTGCATCAAGGCATCGGTAGCTGCACCAACTTTCTCCTGTATCTCCGCAGTTACACTCGTTGCAGTCTCAGGTTCTTTTTTCTCTGGCAGCGCAGCCGTGCGCTTTTTTGATTCTCCTTCCGTTGTTGCTTCTCGTTTCGGTGCCGAAACTTCCGTGAATGTAATCACCGGTAGATTCAGTTCCTCCAGAATTTCCTTCCTGATCCCGGAAATATAGGTAACTCCGTTTTCCGTATACTGATCCGGTTGACCATTGCCCCAGATACACAAGAACGCAATCAGTCGTTTTTTCTGTATTTCATCTGTAATTTGCCTATCAACCGCAATAAGAAGGTTTTGATTTACTCCACCTATCGTATACTTTCCGCTTGGAAAAGCCATCGGATTATTCAGAATATCTGTAACAACCGGTTCAATCAGATCTCGGATAATATACCGTGGTGTCTGATGGCCTTTTCTTAAATCTTCGTTGTAAAGATACCGGATGCTATTTTTTGTAAACGGATACAGGCACAGCTTTTTTCCTTCTGAAATCTCAACAAATTCCCATGCCGATCCCTCTTTAACCTCGTGCACAGGATAATCTTCCGGTCGTGCCTGATTTTTTGCCCAATCGGAGACTACGGATTCTGGCAGGGACATAACATTCAAGTATCGTCCCACAAATTCAAAAAGACCCGCCTCGCTCATAGCATCCGTCGGAATATAAATGCACTTGGTAATGCGATCCTTGTGGTTATCCCGGAAGTTGTTCTGCAGGTAGTCATTCGTGGTGCCCACGATAGACGAGATCCGGCAAAGGTGCTCTCCCTCATTCATACCCGTATGCTCCACAATCAGCGCATCCAGAAGTGCATCATCTACACCAGTAAACGAAGTAACATCCTCAATAAATAGCGTCAGATTCTTTCTCAGTCGATAAAGTTCTTTTCGAATATCCTGAAAAATCTGTCGAAAGTCTCCCGGCTCAATTCCGGCGCAGCGCTGAATCACATCATTTACAAACTGATTCAGATACGCTGCAAGTTTTGCAGCCTCTTCCGGCCCACTTTCATCTGCCATCAGTTCCCGTGCCATTTGTTCCGACTTCCGATCTGCTCCGGCTGAAAGCATTTCTTCATAGAAATCTGCCGAGATATAGAAATCTTCTGCTCGGAATTCTGCCACAGTATCTCGATCGACCAGTTTAGTCGTTTCTGCCACCTTGGAATACATACGGTCAATGGGGCCATTGCTTTCCATCAGGCGGCTATGCATAACCTCATTATTCAGCAGCGCTTCCAAGCGCTTGCGCTTTACGTTGGTAAGCTCCACAGAATGACTGCTATCATCGTGTGCCATCTCGATAATGAAGTTGTGATAAATCATATCCTTGAGTTTTTCTTCATCTACCGAAGCGGATGCGCGAACCAGCCGCTCATAAACCTCACGATTTGCGATTTCCTGTACTTCCGGCTTTTCTAACAGCTGCCGAATGGTTCCCTTTAGGGTATTATCGCTTCGACGAATGAACAGGATTACTTCATTCTCCGGTTTTTCCTGCTCAAACCGCGCCTCAAACCAGCGGATCAGATGCGATTTGCCTGTACCACTCTTACCATAAACTGTAATAAATTGATGGCGATTTTCCGGATTGCAAATGTACCGCTGGTAAATCTCCTCTTCAGAATAATTTTTCTTTTCAGAAAGACTTTTTTCAGAAGGATCAGGCTCAAATTTATCCAGAAGATACAGCCTATCAAGTGCCACATGGGTTGCCAGAAAATCTCCCTGTAAGACCGTGATCGAGTCCGGTTTTATCACGCTCGCAATGCGTTCGCTCGCAATAATTCGATCCATCATTTACCTCCGATCGTAATATTCGTTACTGTATCACGGATTGGATGTACACTTAATGGGTAAAGCGTCCAAATGTCTTTCTGATCCAAAAAGTGCTCCATCTTAAGGATTCCCGCATCGTGCAAAGTACGCAGGCCGTTTGACATTCCGTAACTCAGCCGGCGATTTTTCAAATTTTCATCCATAATGATCCCACAATACGGCGATATCCGATTGATAAATTCACCAAATGAATATTTTTTTCCTTTTTCCAGTCCGGCAAGCTCTATTACATCCTGCAAAAAAACATCAGCATTTGGAATCATAAACATTTCCTGCAAATAGCCAAGACCAAGATACGACACCCAGAAGCGCCAAGCGCGCATATCCATAGCATCAACTTTCTGTCCCGTCAGTTCACTCATCAACGGGCCAAGATTTGACAGATTTTTTTCTGTTTTTAGCGCATCTGCGCCCAGCATGTAATATGCATGGGTTACCTGATAAAATAGACCATCTGAAAATTTTCGTAGTACCCCATTGACATATTTCCGCATCGTTTGACGGGATTCTATGACACTCGGATCTACTGCCAGCGAAATCATATTATCCGATGTAATAATCAGTCCAAGTTCCTCTGCGGCTGCTCGGTAATCCGGGAAGTAAACCGTGCTCGTATTAGCATTCAGTTCAGCTGGTTCCATTTTTTCCCTTAGCTCACTGCCGGATATCGGTCCTTTTTCAACAATTTTGCACAGTACATATACACGTTCCGGTATTGCTGACGTCACCATTTTCTCTCGAAACATGAAAAGCTCCTTTTAACCATTTAAAATAGTTTGAAGCGAAAGCACTGGGCCCTCTACCAGATCCGAAAAGGATTTATCCATCCAATCAAAGCGCTTATTTTCTGCAATGATGTGAACAATTCCCGTTTCCGGTCTTCCGCTCAAGCGGTTGCTGACAATACGCAGTTCTTCGTAGATCTCACTTGGCGTTCCTTGGTACAAAACTCCAATCAATCCAGAGAGATAATACCAGTTGTTCTTCTGAACTAGTTTTGTAAGCGTGTACTCATTCAGGATCAAAACATTTTCACAATTAGATAATGCGTCCATTCCTTCAAGCCGGTCTTTTATAATCAACACGGATAATCCCTTTTTTAGAAGTGCATCAACAAGCGCCGCACGATTTTCATCCTGCACATAAACGATCGCATCTTTTGCACCCCCAAGGAGTGCTGTTTGCTCTGCCAACAACGGTCTTAGCGGGCTCTGTACAGCAGACTTCAGTGCAAATTCAAACGTGTCTCCTTTTATAGACTCCGTATGTTTGTCACATCCTGCACAGTACTCTGAAACTTTGTCGTACGTGTCATAAAACATTTCAGACCAGCAAACTTTTTTATAATTGCGAACGGCCAATTGAATCGTTTTTAATGCGCCCTCATAGTAGTCCCATTCTTTCTGGCGTATTGTTTCAATTAACTGTTCTTGTTCCTGTCCGCAATCAAGCAGTCGCTCATCAAGAACTTCAATCACAAAGGTGTATAGTCCTCCCTGTGGGATCACTTCCTGAATGCGGATCAAATTATTTCTGCGGAGAAGAAGAAGGACGTAAATATTCCAGTTTGTATCTGCTTCAGAAGCAGGGGTATCCTCCAGTTCATCTTTTTGTATATTGTACTCCGGCTTTACCGATGTATCAATATATGCATAATTTCCTTTTCGAGGTGACGTTGCACTGTTATACATACTGTTCCAACGTCCAACAATCTTTTTTGAGGTGAGCACTTTTTTGTTAATCCGTTGAAATGCAATATTCGAATCATCCGGATCAACACACATCACACTTAAGCAGGGCAATCCATCTCGACCGCCACGTCCCAGTTCTTGATAATATGCATTTGGATTTGGTGGAATATAAAGATGCAGTACCGTACGAACATCGCTTTTATCCACACCTACACCAAACGCAGATGTTGCTACCATTATTTCAAACTTATCGTCGATCCAGCCTTGAATTAGCTCCTCTCGCTTTCTTCCATTTGTAAGGCCTGTAAATGTCTCCACATTGTTCAGACCTGTATTTTTCAAAACATCTTTGGTTTTTTCTGCGTCTTCCGGGCGTGCCACATAAATAATCATCGGATGTGGAAGTTTTCGTACCAATTCCAGCATCTTTTTCTTTTTGTCTGTATACGACTTTGCATTGATCAGAATATAGTGCGGCTCATGGCGAAGTGCATCACAACGAACTTCAATCCATTTTCCCCCCTGCGAAAAGAGATTCTTCAAAATATCAATGCTTCGCTTTTCATATGTTGCTGAAAGCAAAAAAGTTCGAATGGAAGGATTGCTTTGCAGCAGAAGTCTACGCCATGATTCCAGGCATTGATAATCGACTCGAAACTGGCTGCCCCAGTCTACAACAATATGTGCTTCATCAATTACAATATTTTTCAGGTAACGCTCCGCATTGGCCTTTCGAATACCTTCTACAAAATTTTTATTGTTGAGCAAGGCTTCTGGTGAAATAAAAAGCATCCTCGCTGTTTTTTGCTGGATTGCCAGGAGAATGGGGGTCGGATTTTCTCCGCTGTGATAGCAGAACACTTCCTTTTCGACCTGCTCTGAACAAATTGCCTTTTTTGCAGCTCTAACCTGATCGATCGCCAGTGAAATCGTTGGAACAATGACAATCGTCAGTCCGTTGTCCTGATAGGAAATTGTCTGCGTGATCAAACTCTTTCCTCCGCCAGTGGGAAGCGACACCAGTGTTGTATAGCCCTCCGGCGTTCTAAGTGCCCCATGAACGGCAATCTTTTGCTCAATCGACTTAAACTCTGAATAGCCGGTTAGCTTATAAATGAATGGATCCGACTGCAGGTTGTAACGTGTACCACTTTCTTTGCGCTGTGGGGCATTGTTTCCTATGAGAAATGCCCTCTCCACAAACTTGCGATTAACTGTTTCCGGAAGCTCAAGTGTTGCAAAAAAGGTTCCCTTTTGCATATCTTTTACAATGGAGTAATCATTGTACTCCGGTACACAATGATCTGGAAGGTGAAGATCGGTTTCCATCACAATCAGATAATCTCTCAGAGCCAGAAGGAAATCATCCTTATACGCAGGTTCTCTACGATATAGAATCCAAGCATTTCTCAGTCTCTTGCCTGTGTTCAGTATAAAGCGTTCTGCCGCCGACGTTCCAAAGTCACAATCGACATCTACACTGTCCTGTACACCGTTTAGGTATCTCTCCATTTGAAAAATCAGCGTGTCACGATCCATATCAGTTTTTCACCATCCATATAAATGCAACCGAATCCAACAAAATCTTGGGACGTCGAAGCGCTTCAAGAACAACTTTCTGTTCCTCTTTTAACGCCAAAATTTTATCATCGTGTTGTCCATAATAAACCTGGCTCGCTTCCCTCGCCGAAAGAACACGTTCCATTTCTTCTCGTGCTCCACGAATATTAGAACGTTTTCGGATCTGCTCCAATGCTTTTTCATGCGCAGATTTCCTTGCTGTAACAACCATCTCTCGCCAGCGTTCTTCAGAATATGTACCACGAAACCACTCAATATTTTTCATATCACCAATTGTACTGCTAAGATAGCTTGTCTCTCGGCTTCTCTTACCAAAGTGAACTGTTTTTTCCTTTAGAATGTTGGCTCCCAATTGTTTTAAATATTCTTGTACAATTTGCCCATCTGTATACTCCTCTGGGTTTTCTATGCTGTATGGAATTATAACCTGCTCTGACATCAAGTAATTTCGATATGCACTCAGCGTATGAACCGACACACCATTTTCCAGCAAATACGACTCGTTTGGCGTCGGTGCAAACACAAAAACAAATCCCTTCCAATTCAAATTCGATTCGATCGCAAAGGCACTAGAGCATCCCTTGCATGAGAGAATCGCATTATTTACAATACAGTCAAAAACATCATCGCCCGGCGCAAAGAAATGAATATAGTCATTTTCAATTGCCCGTTTTCGCGTAAAAGTACCACGAATTGCACGGCTCGGATTTTTTGTCTGATGGTTGCGGTCATACTCGTCCTGCACGCTCGTCACAAACTTATTTTGCTCTTCCATAAGGTAATCATTCCAGCGTGGCGGGATGAGCTGTGAATTAAATGCCGCTTTAAGCGAGAAGGATTCTGCCGTGTAGGTTACAAGATCTTCATCGCTTCTAAATCCCTTAAAGCCGGCAAGACTTGCCCAATTTGTCATTGCACTCGCAAAAAGCTCATTTTCATTTTGAGCATAATAATTAACCAGCCGCTTCAGTTCTGTATACATCGGCCGGAAAACGAAGGCAGCCGCATCATAATTCTGTTCTTTTTGTACCGCAGAGCGCATAGATTTTGCCAGCTCCACAATCTGAGGAATTCGGTCAAATAAACCATATTTAAAATTCTCTTTTACCGCCGAAACGATTTCCCGATCAACGTCCCGCATGATGATTTCCATACCGCTGAGTGACTGTGTGAAAATTTTCAGTCCTTCATTCCAGAAACGATAAAGAGCTTCCTCAAAGGTATCCTGTGCATAAACCAAAACCGAATGTACTACCGGTCGAGATGGATCACGCTCTAATCGATCCAATCTTCCGATTCTTTGCTCAATTGTGCTCGCATCCCATGGTAAATCAATATGCACAATATAGTCCGCACACTGAAAATTGCGACCTTCACCACCTGTGTAGTCACAAAGCATAATCCGACAGTTTTTATCATTTTGAAAACGATACGAATTCAATTCAACCTCCATCGGGGACATTCCTGCTCCAAAAAAAGCAATCTCATCCGGCTGAAAAACTTTTTGCAAAGCAATACGATAAGCCAAAAATGTTTCTGCAAAATTGGTAAACAAAACGATCTTTTGATCATATAACTCATCATATAGAAGATCGAGTATTGTAACTAGCCGTGTAGAGTATTCTGCCTCATAGGAATCCGGATCATCCAAAATATCCGCAATATCTTTTACGATGTGATCTTCAAATTTAATCCAATTTCTCACATATTCTTCCAATTCCTCCGGAAAAAAGCTCATCTCCTTTTTCACAGAAGAAATTGTTGCCGAAAAAGCCCACGGTGAACTAAAAAACGAGCTCAACAATAAACGGACGCCGTTTTCCACATCCGCATCTTTTCCATTATTTTCCAGCCAGTCTGAAATTTCTTGGTAACAAAGTGTCTCATATATATTTTTATCACGATCCAGACTGTACGGTACTGTTTTCAGCTCACGCGTCGGCATTAGGCGTTGCCCATCCTCTGCCATTTCCAAAATTCTTCTACGATTTCGGATAATATTGCTCTCAATCTGATAGCTAGCACAAATATACGACACAACCACTTTAATGTCATACACACCAAGATCGCCCGAAGAGAAATCAATCGTTTTCAGAAGCTTGGATAGCTTTTCGTCTCCAAGCGCATTGCAAACCTCCTGCAGATCCTCTACAATCTCATCAAACAAATCTCGGCATTCGTCTGATTCATGCGGATCTGTCTGCTCATTCTGGGCTGCAGAAATTTCTTCCTGGTAATCAACCATATCATCCAGAATCAGTGCTGTTTTCTGAACAATCTTACTTTGTTTATCGATCAGTTGGCTAAACCGTTCATCCGTATAGTTGTCATACTTCTCTGGCTGAAGAAGACGTAGGAGAGCAAGGTATTCTCCTTTTCGCTGTTGTACCGGTGTTGCACTCAGCAGCAGTACATTCTGAGCTTTCCGGCTCAGTCGATGAAGTTGTTCATATACAATTTTGTCTGACAAACAACGGTGTACTTCATCTACAATTACAAAGTCCCAGTTCCTGTTCAGATCCATCGAATCCAATTCCTGCACTGACTTAATCGCAATACTGCTATAATTTTTCCCGGTTCCCGTAGAAAGGTTGAATTTTAAAAGGAGTTCCTTTTCCCACTGTGCTTTCAATGTCTTCGGAACCACAATCAGTGCCTTTACGCATGCCTTATCCTGCATATAGATCTTTAAGATCGAGATCGCCTCAACGGTTTTTCCCATGCCGACTTCATCCGCCAGCATAAATCGACACGGTTTCTCCTGAAGACAGCGCATAATTGTATTAACCTGATGGGGAAGAAGATAAATTTTTGAACCCGCCAGTTCTTTGAATCCATTGATTGAATTATTCAGGATGTTCATGCTTCTGGAAACAACAGAATGCCCCAAGTACCAGCACGGATTTTGGAATTCGTATCGAGCAAGCTGCACAGACGGGTCCACATGCCCATTATTGAACGCTGCTACGATTTCCTTTTCAGAAACCTCGAAAACATCTTTGCTTTTTTTATCTTGTACATAATAAGCAAAATAGCCCTCTTGGTCTTTCTGTCGAGTGCGCACAGTGCAGATTTTTCCATGCACCATCACGTCAGATCCTATGAACATTCCACAATGATCTACCGCTTGAATCGGAAGCTCCACTTTGTTTTTAGGGTAATTTTCAAAGAACTGCAGATACTCAAACGGATCATGGATCTTTATTGTAACAGTCTTTTTAAACTCGTCAATTTCCGCAATTTGACCGCACATAAAAACACGTGGATCGGAAATACTTTCCGCATCCGCCGGAAAGCGCACATACATTCTTTTTTCAAGCATAAAAATTTCCCCGTCTCACAATTTTGCGGTAGCATAGCATGCTGCACAAACATCCCTGTTCGAGCAGTATTGACACCATACATCCGGTGATTTTTCAAATTTCACCTGTCGCAAAGCCTCGACAGATAGCGTTTGCTTCATGTGATCTATTGATGGCATGTCAAATTTCCCCTGCAAAACATTTCCACGATCCAACTGCTGATTCTTCAGCTGTTTGAAAATAAAGAGTTCTCGCAGCATCATTTCTCGTCGGTCCGCGCTTGTTAACTGAGGAAAGCTTTTTGTCTTTATTCCAAGGAGTCGTCTGCGGATATTCCAGACTACATCAATTTGATTTGCTGTCAGGACAAAGGGAAAATATTTCTTCAATTCTGCATACGACTCATCAATTGCTTCCTGAAGGAGTGTTTCGCTGGCAGGATAGCCTGCGCAACGCTCCCGCACATTGTTTTCAAGCAGAACCTCCAGATATTTAGTCAATAAGAATGGATCTTTATAAATAGTATCGCCTTCTATAATCGTTTCCAATAAAAAACGGTACTTACATATCTTATAACGACTGTAATCAAACTCATTATAATTTCCACCAACTGCACCTTGCAGAGTAAAATGTGAAACCGGCGCAAGCTGCTCTCCGATCCTCATTTCACGATAAGGCATAATATGCGCTCCTAGGAGTTTAAGAACGTAATACAGTTCCTGATCCTTCTCGCGGTCCTGCCTCACATAGCTCAATTTAAAATTACATCTGTTGAACTCCAATCCATACAAGAGCGCGTACCGTCTGAAATTTTTTTGTTCTCTGCGTGCGTTGACATAGACTTGATATTTCCAGTCCACAGGATTTTGTGCGACTTCGAAAAAAGCCTCATCCAATGGCCATGGAAATTCCGGTACTTTTACTGTATTGAGATCTGCATCAGAAAGGCAGGCAAAATGATAGCATTTTTCTCCGGCAGCATCAAGCTTTGATCTCAGAATATCACCATCAATCTGCTCAAAATTTCGGACAATCCAGTGCGCACTTTTCTCAGGGCGCGCTTCCTGAGTCAAATAAACCGACATCGTAGATTTCAGACATTCAAATGATGCCGACGCATCAATATCCTCAACCTCATTCAATCTTTCCAGAACACGATGTACAATATCTAAAAAATCATCATTTAGCTGCTTTGCGTCGATAATCTCCTCCTGCAGATACCGTTTCAACCGCTTATAGAAATCTTTAAAATTATGCGGTTCATTTTCAAAGTCCTCGTAAAAGTAACTAGCAAGTTCTTCCAATTCCTTCAGTGCATTTCTGAGAATCGTTCGCTCTTTATTTGAAAGAGCATAATACGAAACGTGGCTCAAGATCTCCTGTGTTTCAGGCTGATAGGATCGTTTTATATTTCGCTCTATGCGGTCTAACCGTTTCAGCAATTCTTCAACTGACCTGCACCCATCAAATGCCGGTTCTGCCCTTTTAAAGATGGAATAGAGTTGTCCTGTATATTCCTCTTCAAGAATTCCCGCATTGAGGCACTCCTTCATGTCATCGAGATTTGCAACGACCATTTCATCCTTCTTTGCATCCCACATGTTTGCAATTGCAAGAAAAAAATGGCCAAGTGGATAGTCAAGAAATTTTCGTTCTCCAAATTGTTCCGGAAAATAAACCTTTAGAATATTATTCACAGAGCTGTCTGCCGCATAAATTTGCTCTGACATTCCGCTCATCGGGCTCGACGGATTCTTCTGTACAGCGCGTTCAAATATATTCGCCGCATAGTCTGCAAACTCTGTAACATTATCGAATTCAATTACATCAAACGAGGTCGGTGACAAGCTTTCCAGCCTGCCCTCCATCAGTCTACCAATCCGGTCTGCAAGGATATTTGCCGAATTTCTGGAGGCATCTGCCCATACCAAGCCCCGATCCATCCCTCCAAAATTCTGCGACTGACTATCAAATGCAGAATAAATATTAACCCAAGTCTGATATACATTCTTATATTGTTGCTGATAGGGAAACAGCAGAATCACTTCTTTATACCGTGCAATCGTTTCAATCGCACGCAACATAATCGGAGTAAACTGATGTACTCCATGGATCACTACCCGGTCTTTCTGCAGCGAAGACGCATCAAACCCATCCTTTGCTTTTTGCATTGCACGCACCAGCGCTGCATCCAGTTCTTCTGGCCCAAAATCCGTTTCCAGTACAAAATCCGTATGCTTTTCCGATGCCATCAGCCTTTTATAAAGAGTGACGACAAGCCCCTGTTCCTGTGTCAGCTCCTCCATCCGAATCTCATCCAGATTGATATTCAATTCTGCCATAACCCGAATGCTCTGGAATATATTTTCACGATTAAAGCTCAGAACATCGGCAAGATTGTGCTGCATCGGTTCTTTCAAAACCGCCAACGCACCAGCTTTGACCAGATTATCCAAATCTGCATGTTGTTTTATGATACACTCTGTGCTCTCCCACTGTTCAAAAATCGAATCCGTGAGGTTCTTAACCGTTGTAACTCGCCCCTGCTGAAAGTCCGCCCTATATAGACCTTTCAGTCCATTGACAAGCGTCTGAGAAACGCAGAAATATGGGCAGTTTGTAATCTCTTTCCAAAACGGTTCTGCATTCAGCCTATACGGATCCTGATATGTATAGATTTTAATTGACATTTTATCCCTCCAGTAAGGACCCCCAGCTTATTGCTGCGCAGCTGTCAAGATCTTTCATCCAGATACAGTTTCGAATCGCACGTGTTAATGCAACATACAAAACACGCGTCTCCTCCGCAATTTGTTCATCGACCTCATTGCGAGGATCATAATTAGAATTTTGTTCACGAAGCTGATTTTCAAACAAAACTCTATATGCGAGTTTTGACTCCGAATAGCTTGCATCCAACTTGATCATCCTGATGTCGCCGATTTCCTCTCCAGTGTATGGAAGAATCACGGTTCCGTATTCCAGACCCTTCGACTTATGAACTGTTGTACACAAGATTCTGACGCCTGCATTTTCAATAGAATCTTCCCTTGCCAATCGTTCCTGCCTCGTAACAATATTGACACGCAGATATTCTGCAATCTGATTCAGGGTAAGTGTGTCTACACGGAAATTGCGAACCAGCAGTTCCATCAGGTATTCATAGTTGGCCACATACGCACGCTGTTCATCCTGATCCTGATACGTCTTCCATGGCTGAAATGCGTCATAAATCTTTTTCAGTACATAGAGAACCGGCCTTGCATGAATTTCATTCACAACGCTCTCCCAGGTTTTTCCCATCCGCTCGGAGAACAGATGGTTCAGTGCCGCCTGCAAAGCATCTGCCCGTTGGTCGTCCTGCAGTCCTCGAAGGTTTTGATAATCTAGCTGCATATCCGAAAAGTGAGATTCCAGTAAATTCACAAGGCAAACAGAATCCCTACAGTTATTCAATGCAAGAACCAACCTATACAGGTCCATTGTTGAATCTCTCTGAAAAAGATCGCCTCCAGATTGCACCTCCACATCAATTCCTTTTTCCTTGGCAGCAGACACAATTTTATTCACTTGCCAATTTTTTCGGACAAGAACTGCAATTGTGCGCTCCTCTGATGTCATCCTATGTTGTTTCATTAGTTCTTCTATTCTCTGCTTCTGTGCAAGAATAGTATCCACGCATAAAGCAAAGAATCGGTCTTGATCCTTACCGTGACATGGAATTCCCATGAAAAGTTCTGTATCTTTTGCACCCGTCTGAACATCACTCGTTAGACAGTCAAGTTCCGGCTGGTAGGGCAGAAAACCCTCGTTTCCCATTTTACTTAACAGTGGCTCATATAATCTCAGCAGCCTTCCATCTGTCCGATAATTGATCGTCAGATGTTCAATGCACCAATCAAACATACTATTTGCTTTCAGCTGTTCAAATGCACTGAGCTTTGCGCCACGGAATCGGTAAATGCTTTGTTTCAAATCGCCTACCACAAAAAATCGGCATTTTTCCGGCATCGCTTTCTGAAGTCTCTGGAACGTCTGAATCTGTTTATCATCCGTATCTTGAAACTCATCTACAAAAAGGTACCGTGTCTTTAAAAAGCGAATCCGTCCTGTCAGCTGTTCAAGAACGCGGTTCAGCATCACAATACACTCTTTTAAGTCCATGCCGTTTGCCTTATGCAGCATCGCAGCGTATTCCGTTTCTGCTGGAATGAGAACCTGTTCGATCAAATCGTTGAAAAATGGGACTGTCCGTTCCGTCGGCACGCCCAGCTCAGATTTTCTGATTTGCGCAAGGTCGACACTTTTATCCTGAAGACGGTCAGCAACATTCATCAGCTTTTTCTTTAAATCGTAAACGGCAACTGCAATCTCATTAACAAAATTTTCATTTTCCTCTTTTTGTTTTTCAAGAAAGAGATTCATATATTTATCGTAGATTTTTCCCCGCTGGTATTCGTTTGAAGTTATTTTAAAATCCGTTCCAAGCCCTGTGTACAGTGGCATATTCCGCAGCAGTTCTATAGAATACCGATGAATTGTCGAAATATTCGCACGGTCGGCATCGTCCACAAATTTGAGGTATTCCTGTTTACCCGTCAACACAAAATAATTTACAAACAGCTGTTTCAGTCTTTTCTTCATATTCACAGCTGCATCGTTCGTAAACGTCACCATCGCAATTTCTTCTGCCAAATCAGAAATTGGTTCCAGCTTTTTTCCACATAGAAAAGCCACACGGGATACCATCGAATAAGTTTTTCCGGTTCCTGCACCTGCTTCTACCAACGTGTTCTTTTCGACTGGTGCATGTTCTACCCGATATTGTTGGAAATTAAATGATGTTTTTTCAGAAAGCTCCTTTAGAACGAGTGCCTCCTCTTCCGTATACTCGCCCTCTTCAATTTCGATTTCCTTCTTGCTGACAGATTTGAGTTCCGGAACCCAATAAACCTCCAACTGGAATGTCTTCAAACTATGCGCATCACTTGGTAGGCCTTCTGTATATCCAATCGACAGCGTATTCCTGTCGGGTTGAATGTTTTTCTTTTTGAACATAGCATCAAAAAGATTTTTCAATGTTTCAAATTGTTGCCCGTCTTCGACAAAAACAATTCTTTTTGTCCCAGTAAAATAATCTGAAACGATCCATTCTAATGTTCTTTGCGAAGTATCAGCCAGTAGGATAGAAAGGACAGAGTAGTGTTGTTTTTCTTCCTTGTTCACCTGCATATATTCTTCGACGTAAGCTGGTTCCCATGCGCAGCGAAGTTTTCCGACAAGCTCTCTCGTCAGTTCTGCATGAGGAATAAATCTTGCCGTGTTGTACGCAGCGCAGAATTTTGCGGTCAGCATGTCTGCATTTTCCAAATCTTCCTTGCAAAGTGTGAAATCGTTCTCCGAAACAATATCCAAATGCTGTTCATGGTACTCCTGTCGGCTAATAAACGGATAGCACACCAGATCCATTACAATCGGGCTGACATTGTATTTCCGTACAATCTTGTTAAGCAATTCAAACCGGTAAGCACGAGCCTGTTTTTTGGGAGATTTCTGCGGTTGATCATATCCGTCCACGAGGATGTTGTCTACGCCAAGTACCGTCACCTTGTCTGCCAACCACCCTTTTACTTCAACCACAAAGATGCCCATGCCCTCCCACAGAATGCAGAAGTCAAACTCACGGCCATTGATTTCGCGATTGTTGTAGACAATCGCCTCCATTGGCAGAAGTTTTTGAAAGCTTTCCCAGGTTTTTGCTTCGCCATGAAAAGATGGCTTATCATCGATCATTTTAGCCACAGTGCATTCTCCTAACAAACTTTCATTATCTTCGGATGTTGTTTCTACGAATCAGTGTATTTTATTCACCCTCAACACATTCTATAAAAATCATTATATCAGTTCATACACCTTACTTCAATTGACAGTGTTACAAATAATGCCATCTATTTCTGTTGATTTCCCAGAAACGATCTTTTCTACTCATTCATAATATTTCTCATGAAAGTCATCTGCTATTTTCCGGAAACGAGCCGGTTCATTTCTGAACAGTTCATACGTCTTGTAAAAAAGACTGCTCGCTCCAGACAAACCACTCTTTCCCTGTGTTACAACATAGTGAATGCAGCCAATTTGCATTTTTAGACCATTAAGATTTCTAAATTTTTCATCTACAACAAGACCAAGCTGGTTTGCTCGGTTATGATATGCTTTCGATATTTCTGACAGCTTTTCTTCCGGAATCGATAGTGATGCACCATTTTTGAAATACACATCAAACAATGCAACTGCCTCTTCCAACTCCCATTGTACTCGAATCACTCCAGTCACTCCAATCAAAGATTATTTTCACATGCTTTTATTCTATCATACTCAAGCTAAAAACAAAATAGAGGCCACTAAATGAATACTCTAACATTGATACCTGTAGCTGTGATTTTCTTCTAGGGTGTATAATCTTTCAGAACCAACACAATTGTAGCAAGCAGTGCAGACGTATATACATCTGCTTATTTTGCGTTGCAAAACGCTTGTTGGGGAATGCCCCAAGCCCCTTTGATCTGCATTTTCCTATGCAGGCTGCGCATCCCTTCGGGACGCTTTTTACCCGGTGATGTGCTCCGGGTCGTTAAGAACCTGCATGAGGTGAGAAGCGGCTTCTGCAAGAGAATCGTATTTCATCTGTTCAGGAACAGGCGCATCCAGAAGCGAAACGCCCCACACCTGCATACGGTCCGCAAGTTCTTTCTGTGCCTGCAATGCCGCCACCTTACGCACATCCGGGGTAGTTTCTGCATCCAGAACATAGGCTGCGGAGTATTTTCCGTTGCGGTCTTCCGTCAACTGCACCATGGAGTAGTGCTCATCCCAAAAGTGACAGAAGCGAACCCTGCCACCGATGTTCTCCATTTCGATACACAGTTCTTCTTCGCCGCTCCATTGCGGAGTTTCGGACAAAATACGATTCAGTTCCGAAAGTGCCTGCCGTTCTTCAGCCGATAACTTCCTATGCAGGCATTCACGTTTGAGATTGTTCTGCCAATACGGACTCAGCTTTCCATTCCGGGCATCTTCCATTGCTTCTTCGATATTGGGTAGGATTGTCATGTCGTTCACCTCAAACACTCGCTGTTAGCGTTATATGTACGCTTATAGTGTTGATTATAGACTATTTGAGGGCAAAAAGAAAGAGCGTCAGCACGTTTGCTGCGCTCCTTGACATAGGTGTTATTTTGTAATATAGGGAATGTTGTCGGTGTATGCATTCAGAATGTCAATGGCAGCTTTCTTCTGCCCCGGTGTGAGCTGGCTCAGCTTTCTGCTCAGTTCGTCATCTGCCACATGGGATGCGGATGGAACGGAATCCCGGATTAGCACATCAGCAGATACGTCCAACACCTCTACGATTCGGATAAAGGTTTCCAATTTGGGGATTTTTACTCCGCGCTCTAAATCTCCAACATAATTTGCTGACAAATCGACCCGTTCTGCAAACTGTTCAATCGTCCAGCCTTTTTCCTTGCGCTGCTCTCGTATTCGTTGACCTAAAAGCGTATTCATAGCGACCTCACATTCTAATTGTGTTTGTTGCACACCAATAGCATACCTGTCGCAATTTTTGTTATACACAATCCATTTGTGTTCATTCAACGCTATTCGAGTAATTTCAAGGTGGAAAATTTTTGTGCGTATCTTTGGTCAAAAAAGCAATGGTCTTTTGGGACGGTACATGGTACAATAGCAAACGTTGTGCCCCTTGGCACATGAACGAAGGTAAAAGGAGCTGCTGAACGTGGATACGATCTATCTGCTGCCCGGTGAGGAACGCTGCGTTGATTTTCGAGATGCCAATGGAGTCCCGAAGGTACACTACACTTACTGTTCCATCCGTGGCAAACTTTTCAACTGCACCTGCTGCACAAAGGACGAAGCCCAGCGGCTGTGTGAAGATTGGCTTATAAAACAGGACCGCTGCTACATAAACTAAAAAAGCCGCCGAGGACGCTTCCCAAGTAGGAAAGCTCCTCGGCGGTATTCGTTTATCGAGTCTGGGTTATCTCGGTGGTGTCCTTTTCCTCTGCAAAAAAGCGTTCCACGTTTTTCTGCGCACGAACCAGTTCTTGCATCTCGTTCCGTGCCTTGCGGTAGTCCGGGTAAGATGCTT